>Ga0247782_1000361_pt1 | contig 36927 bp, 30 predicted proteins | sample UWRJL019104C5_FD_179928 | JGI IMG/M metagenome (GOLD analysis project Ga0247782, IMG submission 179928) | Plant litter microbial communities from Arlington Agricultural Research Station in Wisconsin, United States - UWRJ-L019-104C-5 | ecosystem: Environmental > Terrestrial > Plant litter >...
CTTTTTTTTGTTCTTTTTTTTGTTTTTTTTTTTTTTTTTTCCTTTTTCACTTTCTTTATTTCTCTATCCTCTGAAATTTAGGGCTGATAGAATTTTCCAGAAAATTTTGGTTTTGGTCTGGGAGTTGCTTTGTTTTGCTGGTTTATATAACTTCTAGGAGGTAATCCCTCTGGATTTGGGAGTTGGCTGCGCAGTTCCTTCCTCAACTCACTTCTCTTTTTAAGTATGCGTAATCTAGATACCTAGATTAGCTAAGTTGGTAACTAAACGGAATAAATAAATAAAAGGGGGAGAAAAAGTAGCAGTCGAAAGGGAAAGGTGAAGAGGGCGTGACTGATTCTCTCACCTCAGCTTTCAGGCTTCGCACTATGGTGAATTACTGAGCTGAAGAGCTGCTTGCTTGCTCAAAGTCGACCCGGCTAAACTTTTCTTTCCTAAGATACGCAATGAAGGGTACGCCCGAAATTTATGAGAGCTGAAGCAGAAGTGCCAACCTGACACACAGATGAGTCCTGATGAACAAAGCAAGCGGCATTGCCTGTATCGACCCCACGCATTATAGGGGTTAGATGCACAGATTTGGTGCACTTATACGGTATTAGCTACATAGCGAGAGATACGTAATAAAATCACATGCTACAGCTGTACTGCTCGAGGACTTGGATAAACCAGGCACAACAAATATCACGATAGGCTTAGTAACATTTACGTAGATACCGAGTAGTAAGATCCTAGGAAGTAAGATTAGGAAGACAATAGACTGGATTTGTTCGCTTGTTAATAAATGGGGTATAATTGTAAGAAGTGTCTTCCACTTAAACTGCTTCTTTCCTTGATGAAACTATGCGTCTAGACTCTAGTGATGCTGATGGAATAGTACATTTTATAACAATACAGGTCGACCTGAAAGGGCACCGTCTTTGCGTATCATATCGCTCTCAATCCTACGGGGGAAGGGCAACAGGTGGTAGACTGTACGTAGCTCATTTCTCTCACGGCCACATACCATCCCACATGAAAAGCCAACCGGCCCAATACTTGTCATATTTGCCCACAAGATAAGACAAGTCGTCGCCTTCCGTGCCCGTCTTGTAAGGGCGCGTGTACAGACCACCGGTCCTCAGATGGCGCTTGATGGCCATGTAGACAGAGAAACTGCTGGGCATTGCGCCGACGAAGAACTCGCTTCCAAGCAGAACCACAAAGTCAATTATACCCTGTTGGTCCCAGCTGAGAGACTCGAGCTCCTCCAGATCCTCGCCGGTCAGCAGGTCGGACTTGGTGACGACTCTCATCTGAGCCATCTCGATGGCTGCATCAACGAATTTGTCCGCTTCGGTCAAATTGCCTGTGGCAAGATAAGCCGTCTGGAACCCTCGCTTCTGCGCCTGCTTAAGGTAAGCTTCGGACTGGGTATCGTACGTAGGCCAAAAGCCCAGGGCATCGCTCTCAGTTCGCAAATGGATGCCGAGGAAAGCACCGTCTTTGGCACCGTCCTTCTTCGCAAATGCATGCATCTTGTCCAACGTCTTCTTGCCCAATCGCAGAAGCTTATCGTTGAACCTCAGAATGCCGCCAAAAGACGAAGCGAACTCGGGTCCATCGCGGTAGATCTGCCAATCCCAGAGCACGCCCCAGTTGAAGCGGATGAGACGTGGCTTCTCCTTAGAGGGCGGATGGCCGTGCTTCTCGTTATGAAGCCACCTGCGAAACGTCTGGCCGAAGCGGTCCGTGTGTCGGTTCTGGTCCGAACGCTCGCAGCCTTCGCGGTTCCCGAAGTCCTTCGGGGTGATGAGATCGATCTTAGGGTCCTTGGCAACACCGGGGATGTCTTTGACGCTATCGTAGATCGTGATCTGCGGACAGCTCGTGTTGAAGGCGTCGCGGAATCGCTGCTCGTCGAACATGTACGAGAAGGGCAGGTACTCAGTGAAGAGATCGGCCAGATCCTTCTCGCTGCGTTTACGGATCCTGGGGATGGTAAGGCCCGTAGCACCGGCTTCCAAAGCATACCGAATACATGTTTGGATGTAATTTCTGATATTGCCTATTCCCCCCGAATTGTTGTCGCATATGTAGACAAGACCTTCCACCCATGTGGCTTCGTCACACACGCGTTTCAAGGGCCAGGCGACGAAGGGTGCATCGGGCTGCGATAAATCGACATCGTTTCCGGGTATGATAGGTGCCGTTGCTAAAGAATGTGCTTGTGACGGTTGTTCGTCTTTTGGCTTTGAGGAGGGTGGAGCGGACGAGGATGATGAGGACGAGGAGGATGAGGAATGCTCGGATAGCTTTGTTTCTAACCAGTCGACAGACTTGGCGGGGTAAGAGCGAGAATTAGGTATTTGAAAGGTCCATATCGCTATGAGAAGGACGATGCAGAGCGTCGGGAGGAAAATGTTTCGTCGAGGCATGAAGCCTAGGATATGATTCAGATAGCCATTATGTGCCATCACGAAAAGAGAAGAGAAAACGAGGATAGGTGTAAACTATATTTAAGAAAGCGACCGGAGTGGCTTGGCTTGCAGGGATTCGTAATTAGGTTAGGTTAGTTAAATGACGTCCACGTCCACTCAGACAACGCAGGTACCCTTGTTTGAAATGGATCCGGGGCAATGGAGACGAGGAATTGCATCGCAGGGCTAGCGAAACTATTTTCAGCTACGTGTGCTGTGAGTAGGTAAACAGGTAGACGCCAAACAAGGGATGCAAGGCGCGAGGGAAGGAAATATTCAAGAGCAGGTGCACGGAAGTTCGAAGGACTTGATAAATACACACGTTGATGTCACACACCCGGCTAAGGTCGTACAGGTACACTTCGTGTGCTGTAGTACGTACTACGTACATAGTAGGCTTTTAGGTACCTGCTGGGTGCACAGATCTGTACCTGCCGCTTTTACCCAAAACTCGGCTCAGTCAATTCTCTGTCATTCATTCTCTGAGCTGACCAAAGTGTTTGGTAACAAAAATAAAAGGCTTTTTCATTGTAATAGCGTATGATTTTAACGTATATTAGCAACTATTTATATCTAAGCACTATTACCACTATCCGCGTCATGCTTGTCCCCGTTTGCTAAACCTCAAGTTGCAAGACAGATGTCTCGGTCTGGCTAATAGCTTTCTTTTACTGCTAGACTCCTAGTCTACATAGGTAAGATCACCTGAGACAAAAGGCAAGACGCTCACATGTACCTCTAATCGTTCATTTTCCTCTCTTGCTTACAAACTTTTTAGTTGCACTCTTACCATGCATACAATTAAGCAGTGCAACTTCTCTAGTAAATCCTGGTCGTGAGTTAAAGATTTGATATGTGGATGCAAACCAGACAGTATTAAACCTCATAGCTAGACCCATGGCGAGATCAAGGGGAAATGTAAGCGAACCCGCTGTTGAGACATCAACAAGAATTCACAAAGTTAGCGGGCAGATGCCAAAAGATCATCCTGACAGGGCACGGAATATGTACAACCTGGTGATTTCTCTCGAATCGAAATATAATGGAAAGCGAAATGTTGCCCGATATCGAAAAGGCTATTTAACTGGCCTGGGGAAGCCACTACATAGATTGTATCAATCCAGAAGCGATTTGTGTCACACATACAGCTCTAACGTTAATTGCGGATGGCCCAGGCCAAGCCAAACCTTTATCTTGCCTAGCGAAGTACACCTATCTCGTATACCAGTCGAGGAAAACAGACACCGCTCTGGGTGAAGCTACCGACTTGCCCGCATAGCTAGTCATGCCCGACCTTGATAAGGCCATCTCTCACAGCGTAACCATGGATGTCCACTAGGGTGCTCATCTAGCTCTCCGATGTGGTTTCGTTTATGGCCACCCACGATGCTTTTCAAACAAGGCTACAGAGTTGGCCGCAGACCAGGGAGACAGACAGAGGTTCTCTGCTCGGCTTGGATCCCTTCTCAGTGTAGATACAAAAGGACTCGTATCACAGATGATGTGGAAGAAGCTATCCAGCTTACGCGGACAGTTGTTGATGAAACCACAAGCAACTTGCATAAAGTTCCTTTTCTGAATCATCTTAGGCATCTACTTAAGACGCGACTTATAGTCACAGATTCCATTGCTGCCATCCTTGAGGCCGTTCAGATTACTCGGGAAGTCGTCAACGGCACCTTGAGCGAGAGGAACCCTATCTATCTTAGCAGTCTTTGTACTCATCTAACAAATCTATTCTACAGAACAGGAACAATTGCTCATTTGGAGGAGGCCATTTTGTGCAACGAGACGCTATTGTTCGAACCGATAACGATGATCGTAAGCTGTCGAGATATTTATACCTACTTAGACACTGTCTCTGCCATCGATATTCCGAAATCGAAGTTGAGTCGGATTCAGAAGAAGCCGTTCTACTATTACAAGAAGCAGTTGATATTACCCCAGAAGAGCTGAGCCACAGACTGAGTGAACTACATTCTTTGACGGGCGTAATTGACGAGCTACAAACGGCTATTGGTCATGCTAGCGAAGCAGTGGACATAACTTTAGGGGGGGATCAGGCGGAAGCCTTGTATTGCCTTGGTCTTCATCCTGCAGCGAAATACAAGAAAACAGGAGAATCAGCTGATGTTGATGAAGCTATTCGTATTACACGAGTTGCAGTCGAATCAACTGTCAAGCTTCAAAATAAACCGCAGTATCCGAAGCATATTGCGCTGTATCCCCAAGACAAGTACGAGAAGATACGGCAGATGACATACCTGAACGAGGCCGTCTAGGCTGTCAAGGCTGTCAAGGCTGTCAAGGCTGTCAAGGAGGCTGTCAGCATAACGCCTAAAGATCGTCCCGAATTTACCGAGGTGATGGGAATTCTCGGGGTCTTTTCAGAAGAGAGATACTCGAGAACGCGTGCAACCCTTGGCCTCCAGGAGGCCATTCTATGCCACCGTTTGGCTCTAGGGCAAGCCAACGCACAAGTTCGTACTCAGGTAGAAGCTGGTATCGACGCTTTTCGGTGCTGTGCTCTGATTTTGGATTGGCAAAAAGCATATGAAGCCGCTCTGATCGTCGCTGATCTGGTCCCTACGTTAAGTATACAATCGCTAAAGAACTCCGACAGGCGGCAGGTAATGAGTTTCGCAGCCGGTCTCGCGCCTGACGTTGCTATGACACCGCTTAGTGCAGCCAAAGATTCCTTCGTTGCCGTCGACCTGCTCGAGCACAGCCGTGGATTGCTCGCTACTGCCCTCGAGGAGATGAGGACTGATGTTCTAAGCTTGCGTGAGAAGCACCCTGACTTGGCCGATGAGTTCATACACCTGCAGGGCGAACCCAATCTACAGGCCTCACGTTATGAGGCGCCGCCGGCTCATTCTCACTGGAGCACACGTTTGCCTTGGCGACTTCACACAAGTCAACCTTACCAAACAAACAAAGAATCTGATCAGCTGCTTGTCAGTATTGGCGGTTAGCCCGATTTTACCACTTTTCTACTGCCACCCAGTCGAGAGGAGATGATACAAATTGCTTTGAATGGTGGCCCCATGATTGTCATTAACGTCAGCAAATATCGTAACAACGCTATTTGGGTGGAACGGGACAACATCCGGGTTGTGGCCTTACCCCTTTTTCGAAACCACGATGTCCAGAACAAGACCCTTGGCAGCAAGATAGGAGCTGGCTGTATTGTATAATATGTGTCATGGATTCAGTGTCTTACTGCGCTTGGTGCTGGGCTGATTCTGGGACTGCATTCCGACTATTACCCCAACATGTCAGGTCTAGGAGACTTGATCCTTGAGCGGCTATCCACTGCCGGTTTGTAGAGAGCATTTGATGGAAGTTTACTTCTGCATGTTTTGAGTCTCCTTTTTGCAACTTATGACTGTTGAGAGCTTATCGAAAAAAAAAAAAAAAAAGGTTAAGAAACCTGGAAGAGAAGGAAGATAAGGTATTATGCTACGCGAACAAGATGGGACAAGAAGTTTATCTTGTAGCCCCCTTCCTAATCCTTTACTCCTTGAAGTAAACCAGTTACTTCTGTTGGTGCTAACAACACCTTAATAAGGAAATTCTAACAATAAGGCTTCGCTTAGATGCTTTAATTCATGTATATAGAGGGTTTATATTCACGTCATCCTCCACATACCCAGCAAATCTATCGTACCGTTTACAACCAGCTCCACTTCCATTATAAGCAAGCCGAGGCTGTAAACCACAAGCCTTTTGTCTGCTCACCTAGTTTGAATACTGACACATCTTGTTTAGTGATAGTCCAGATTCGACTTCCGCGATGATGGCAAGCACCCCAAAAGTCGTGACATACATCGCCGTTAGTATCTACAGTCCTAGGTGTAATATCTCTTAATCACTAACAATCGTTTTCTAGCAAAGTAAGTACAGACCTGGCGATAGAGTATACATAGTGGCGGGCAACGACAACACGCCCTATCTAATTGAAACTGTTCCTTCCGTTGGAAGATACACATTGTGCTTCACAAACGGCCAGTCCGCATTGAACCGAACGGAGATCGCTGAGGCTAGTCTCAAGGCAGCGTGAATGGCTAGGCGTTCAGGTGGTTGGGAGCCATGGAGTTGTGCCTGATCTGATGTAGGCATCCACAGGTGTATGCGGCGAGACAATACCTGAGATACACTTCACTCTCCTGAGCCAATAAAATATGAACAACAAAGCAAATTCTGACATAATATAAATCCAGGTAACCATGATGAGAAGAAGCTGAAAACTTGGGCGTAATTCATATTCGGGCGATAACGGGAAATGCCGCCGCCTTTTCTGTAAGCCGCAAAACTTAAGCTCTAGTAGTGTTCTTCAATCTTTATAGAGAACATCTACAGGGAGCATGAATAAAGTTGCCGCGGACCAACCAGGTAGTCCTCTACGACGGTACAATTATTATCTACCATGGAAGACTTAATAATGCCGACACCGAAAGGCCCTTGAATGGCTGTGTGCGAGATGTCCCCGAAGTCGCCGAATACGTGAAAAACATAGGCGATGTTGTTGTATCACAACTGGGAGATATTTTCAACCCGCCGCGTACGGTATTAGGTGGTACCAGACTTGACCGGTGCTGAAAAAACATCATATATATGATGACTCTAGCGTAGTTCAAAATAATGTGTAAGGTAAGGTAAAGAGCAAGGGAAGTAAGCATGTTATAGTAAGTATATTAACCCATTCACCCTCCTCGACTGATATCCGCTTTCCCCTTTATAAGCCTTTCTTCTTCTAAGAAATACTCTTTATGAACTCGAAACAGGTACCTACATACGTAGCCAACATGGTGGCAGTCGTTTCTCAAATCATCATGCCGTCCTACAACAAGCTGTGCCCTCTACCGTGGTTATGCAAGGTGTGCACAAAGTCTTATCTACACGTGTAACCAATAGATCGGAAATGTCTACACATGAATGGTTGGAAGCCGATAATATAGAGGAGGATCTTAATTATGGGGGCTAGGCAGGTAGTACTTCATGAAACTTTCTATTGTAGATAGCGGTACTGGGAAAGCATTTGGACAACTATCTCTGCTAGGTAATTGACGGACGATTTGCCTGGTTTACCAATCGGCTAGAGCTGTTTACATACCTCCAAGCTACTACGTAGTCCACCCTGGAGGGATAGGTATCTAGAATCCTCGCTGAGCAAGTGTCATATTCCAGGACCTTAAGGGAGCGGGGACCCTTGTGATGTTGTCATAGCGAGCATATCGGTCACAATATCATGTGGTGCGGGATTTATTTGTAGCCTTATGTTTATGATTGCCCTTATCAATCATCATAATGGGGTATTGCCCTTGGCTAGGCGCACCTTATAACGTCTCTATCTTCCCCAGTGTGCTGTTTTGCTGTATAAATATATTGACAAAGTCGGTCTTGGATGCCTGGGTTCTCGAGCACATAACAAAGTATCCCCTTCCCATTTCAGAAGTTATACCAATTTCTGAACACAGAAAATCGAACAAGGCTAGCGAGGCAATGCTCATAGCAAGGGGTTGGCTCAAAGCAGATCAAAATAACAAAGAATCATTTGGCTTCTTAAAAGATAAAACGCTCAAGCCTTGGCAATCCACCCAGAATTGATGAAGAAATCAAATATTCTGCCTCCCTTTTGGGAATCGAGCCGGCATATCTCTTTCACTTGCTTCTTCTTCAGACAGCCGTTGCCCTTGAGCGCCTCCTTGAGCACCTGCTCCTTGATCATGAGGTATGGCTTCGGCTGGATTCGCGATACCCTGCACAGTTCTACCTCTTCTGGCGTCAGCAGATGCATGTCGGGCGCATTGTCCTCGCTGAGGCTAAGCAGCTGTACTCCCGAAATGGGCTGCGACACGAATCTTGGTCGTGATGCTCCGTTGGTGACCGCACCATTGGCCGTCGTCTCATGTGTGCCATCTGCGGGTTTGGATTCGCCGTTTGCCACTGCATCCGGCGTTCCTCGCGCAGCTGACGAATTCCAATTTGCCCCAGGCCGGAATGGGAGTTCTGGGGCGACCAAGAGCGCCGCTCCACTTGGAGGTTCGGGCTGCGGAGGCTGCTTAGACCGTTGTGCAGTAGCTAGCCTTTCCCGATCCATGGAACCCATGGGTATGGCTTTCTGTATACGCTGTGCCTTGTCCTGCTCGTACTTCTCACCACTTCGGAGGTCGCCGATCTTGAGGTTTCTCCACTCCTGTAACTGGCTGATGGCTTGACGTAGGTTAAGCTCGTCGAGCAATCCTTGACACAACGCTTCAAAATCGTCATGATTCATCATCCGCGCGAATGGCTTTGCCTTGTTCAAGAGATCCCGCTCTTCCTTCGTCCTCTTCTTTTCAGTTTTCATATTCTCCCTGTATTCGAGAAGGTTATGCTCGAATATGACTTTCTTCCGCTCCACTCGCTGCGATAGTCGGCAGTTGTAAATGTCCATCACTGTGAGCTTCAACTCCATTTCAGGCTCGAGCTCGCCGGACCGAGGATTGATTCCGTCACCGGGATCAAACTGCATCAACTGGACAGCTTCTTCGGCCTCGTTGGCATATTCTGTCTCGAACTCCAAGCGGCCAGGCATGTACCCTTGAATTTCGTGGCAGGACGGTACACTTGCCGTAGGTTTAGTTTTGGGCGGCAGAGGAGGTGCATTCTTTTGCGCTTCTCGTCGCTCTTCGATCCTCTTCTTTTTACGTGCTTGGAACTGGTCACGGGTGATCTCTTGTGCTAACTCCATATCGTCCGGTCGACATCTCTTTGGTAAGGGGAAGCAAGGGGAATCTACGTAGACTTGTAGATAGTGATCGCGAACTTCATCCTTATGACGGTAGCCGCCGATATGGTCCGCAATGTCAGCCCATGAGCCCAGACCGTAGATCTCGCAGCCTTCTAACAGGAGAAGCTCCTCATCGGCACCCCAGTCGCGGTCAAATATGGGTATCGAGTTTTGCTCTATGACTCGGTAGGAGTGGGTGGCTGGTTGGTGCGAACCACTCGAGGCGCCGCTGGAGAAACATTGTACACACAGATCGTATTCGTTACAAGCACTATGAGCGCATCTGATGCGAACCTACAAGCGCGTTAGCATCAGCGTCATGGGAGTCTATCAATGGAATGGCCGATGCGCAGACAATGATACGCATGGACATTGAGCCGAACAATGGCACTTACAGTGGAGGTGATGTCGGCGGAGCACACGTCGCAAACGTATTTTACACCGCCTTCGCCGCCCCGCGTGGCGGTCTTTTTGCGAATAACTCCCATGTCTTCGTCCAACTTGACTGATCAATGGCTGAAAAGCCAGCAAACACGATGGGGGTGACGTTTTAGGGTGAGAGTGCAAGAACGTGTTGGCAGAGGGGCACCTCTTTTTCTTCAGAATACCAAAGATTATTGATCGCGTTGGCATATATAGCGTATAGCGGCTCTCATTTTGATGAAACTTGGCTTGCAAGAGGATGGTTTTGATGGATTGCTGATGCCTTGTGATGGGATGACACGACGTTCAGCGGCTGTTGTTATCGCCCGTGATGTCCAAATGGGGGTGAGCCTCTGAGGAGGCCTTTGTCCAGGTCCAGTGGGGTCTAGCTTGTTGACTAATGCTCTGACTGGTAAGGCTGGGGTTGAGTGGTATGCTCCACTCTGCGCGTGAACACAAGTATCTCGTACTGTGGTAGGTACTTCGATATACCGTATGTAGATCAATCGCTATCCCGACAGTCGATAATCTATGAAACCTTCTAGGTAGGTAGCTGGACGTGACTTTAGAAGCTTTGGTATTAAGTGAAGTAATATATGCTCTACAATTACGGCCATATCTCCATCATGTACCTAGAGGGAGGATGATGGCATGTAAAAGATTGTGACTTGCTGCAAGTAAACCTTCGCTAACCTGTGCAGTAAGAAGGTGGTGGTTTTACCGTTGCGTGGCGAGAATTCCGCCACATTTATAAGTACATAGACGCCTCTCTTCCTCTCCTCGAATCCATGTCGTCAATTAAAAGTAAAGACCTGGATTTGTGTACTTTATGTAGATTTATAAGTGAGATCTTGGACCTTGAAAAGACCACAAATTTGAACTCACTTCATGTCGGGTAGCTATCTATATTGTTCAGAACGTCAGGTGAGCTATAGGATACGATAGCGTGTACCACTTAACACTTCGTGAGTGCACACTACTAGTCTAGTTGATTAGTAGACATTAGTCCTGCCTTAAGTGCTTGACCTATGGGCCCGGCACGTCTATAAAGATCTGGTGGCTCTCCATTCCACCCCAGATGGAGATCGCTTTTCTCTTATACTCAAGGTGACGCGATTTGAACAAACATATAGACAATGCCTCTGAATACGAGATGCAAGCTAGCTTCTCTTATATCTTATGATTCATGATTGCCAGTGGTATTCTGAAGTTGAGGGATTATCAGTAAGCGTTAAGTAATTTCGTGGTTGCATCATACTTTTGTTTTTCTCGACCGCGCCTGCAAGGAACATAATCATGTGAAACAAGCACATGCGCGGGGCTCTGGGGTTTTGGTGGGGTTCTATAAAGTTCGTACCAAAACTATTCCGAGTATAAGGCCGAGTAGAAGCTCGATCAAGGCGCTGATATTTTACGTTGGAGAAATTGAGGGCTATATTTAAAATCTCTCATCGTCTTTATGGTCATTGACGTACGCGCACTTCTCCGTCTTTGAAAGCCTTTGTCTTTTCTCTGGGGTCACTTAAATACCTCCATCCCTGAAACGCCGCGCTCAGTATTGCTATAATTCACCGATATGCCTGACAAGGTCCTCGACGACATCTCTCACAGGCGGTACAATCCCCTTAGGGGATCATGGCTCCTTGTGTCACCTCACCGAACTAAGCGGCCGTGGCAGTAAGTTAGATTAATCTTTTGTTTCATGTCGATTAGCGTTCCTCTATCTTACAATTGCCCCATAAAGAGGTCAGCAAGAAGCGCCAGGGATCAACAAACTGCCCGAATACGATCCAAAAGTAGGTCTTTTTTGAAGAACGCCTTTATCAACCTTGTTGTTAATCGTAGTGCCAGTGCTACTTATGTCCAGGAAATCCACGAGCGCAAGGCGATAACAACCCGAACTACAAAGAGACGTTCGTATTTGTCAACGACTATAGTGCGGTCAAAGAGGTGCAACAGGACTACGAGCCACAACCGGAACCATCGAGTGACGGTGAGCACGATTGACTGGGTCTAGACGCGGAGAGCGCTCCATCGGGCTGACAACTGATAGATCTATCCTCTTTGCTACTTCGAGCCGAAGGGGTCAAGGGAAAATGTTTTGTTCTCACCTTCTCCCCGAAGCACCACCTTACGCTTGCCGACATGCCTGCGAAAGAAATCTTGCCCATCATCGAGACCTGGACGCGCATCTATGCAATTCATCTTGCGCCGACAAATCCTCTCGCTCTCATCGCAGCTAAGATGGACTTAATGCGTAGCGAGGCACCACCCGAGAGCCTGGTACCCGCGCCTACACAGCATCTACGGTACATGCAAATTTTCGAGAACAAGGGCGCTGCTATGGGATGCTCAAACCCGCACCCGCATTGCCAGATTTGGACAACAAGCACCCTGCCTGAGGAACCTGCAACGGAAGCATTTCAGATGGCCAAGTACCGAGCCGAGCACGGCGGCCGGCATCTCTTGCTGGATTACGTCAAGCTCGAGATGGAGAAGCAGGAACGTATCGTGTACCAGAACGCCTTCTTCCTTGTCGTTTGCCCGTGGTGGGCTGTGTGGCCGTTCGAGGTAATGATCATCGCCAAGCGACACGTTCGAGCTCTCGTCGACTTGACCGAGCAGGAGCGTCTCTACTTTGCGGAGGCGATCCAGGAGGTCACTAGAAGATATGATAACCTCTTTGAAACGAGCTTTCCATACAGCTCGGGCGTTCACCAGGCGCCGCTAGACGGAACGGACGAAGAGATCGAAAACAGCTATTTTCATATGCACTTTTACCCGCCGCTGCTGCGGTCGGCCACGGTGCGCAAGTTCCTCGTCGGCTATGAGTTGTTGGCCGAGCCACAGAGGGACATCACCCCTGAACAAGCTGCTGCGCGCTTGCGGGACTGTGGTGGAGAGTTATATCGGAAGAAACTGCAATAAGGGAACTACATAGCTCAATTACTTCCCACATGCCCGGGCCGTTACCATGTACAATATTTAGTGTTCTTCCCGACATAGACATATTACTTTAAATGCCTAGACAACATCCAATGCTTTGCCACGACTTCGGAACCACAGCTAGTTACGCCTGAACGTAAAAATTGTACTGCGACGTCATCCACAAAATGCCCACCGAAGCAAAAAAGAAGGGGAATAGGATAGGAGGACCGATGTAAGCCGTGCGATAGACTGCCCACTCGGTTCCAAAGTGGAAGAGGGCGACAATGTAGGTCCACAGGGCGATGTTATACACGGGTGCGAGGTGGAGGTTGTAGCTCGCATAGATGCGCACAATGGCGGATATGAAGGTATAAGTGCCAAATAACCGCGCAGCCAAAGGCGTGACCTGATCTGCAGTGCGACCGCCCTTGATATTGGTGGAGGAGGCGGGGGCTAGCTTGTTGATTGAATCTTCAGGCTCGAAGCTCGGGGATTTCGGTGGCAGAGACGGGTTTGGGGCGAACTGGCCGTTATAAAGCCGGCGTGAATAATGTAGGGTCAGGTAGTTCTGCAAGGAATTGCCGACCGCAATTACAGAGAGCTAGAGCCATTACTCGTGTTAATGCAATGATCTAATCTAGCCTGGGTAGACGGGTTTAACGTCGGGCCAGGGCAACGAAAGGGGGCAAAGCAAGAGAGCTTCCCTACCCCGAACATATAATAAGGCAAATAGCCTGGACCAGGCGGCAGATAAGCTTTGAGCGTGTCTAGCAAAGCATCCATGTTGGATCGAGTCGATGCGATCACAAACAAGTAGAATTGAGTGGTTGAGAACGTTTCCAAGGACACAGTCTTCTAATATTGCAAAACAAGGCGTACGAAACAGGGGAAGCTTGTTTTGAGGTTGACAAGACGGCTCAAAGGCGACAAGCTGGAGAATTGAGCCTAGATCGTGATACTTCTCTTTTTCAGGGTAATCCCTTTATCGATAGTCACATCGTAACCTAACAATTACAGGGTGGATTAGGTAAGTAACTTTCAATAAGTCAGGTACATGTCAGGAACATTGTCAATCGGCTTACCAAACTGTACCTAGTGTTAACCCCTCTGAGTTTAGTTGGAGATCATGGACACCTTTCGGAATTTTGTTGGGATCCAATCAACCTGATGACCTCATTCCTAGAGCTCCGAGATTGAAGCTCTGGATCACTATCCACCAATCATTAACTTTGATTCATATTAGACCAGAATTATAGCTGACAACTTAGTTTGAGTTGTCCAAAAAAACTTATGCGACCGCAAAGGCCACAAAGCTTTGGCTTTGAATAAAAAGCGACGCAACAATTTCATCGACTCAAAGTAGGTACCGAAAGCCCACTCAAGTGGACTTACTGTACTGAACAATAAAGTTATAAAGCGCGTCCGGAAAGGCCCGATGTCCTCCCTGGACATTCTTATTTAATTCTTCCTGCTTTATTTGGACGGTACACCTTTCTGACCAACACTTCATCCGTTCATCAGTCCCTCCCCAACTCTTGAGAAAGGCCATGGACGCCATTCGAAATGCCGTGGCAGCTGTTCCACAGGCAGTTCAGCTAGCTCTTGCAGGTCTGGGCGCTCTTTGGGTAGGCTCAAAAGCCTTGAACTTTGTTCGCCTAATCCTGTGCATGTTCGTGCTTAGTGGCACCAATGTAAGTACTCTTTTGCGGCCTGGCTCGTCACGTCTACTGTCTTCTTGCGCCGGCACTGACCACAATTCGTCCATGGAAACAGCTTCGAAAATATGGCGCCAAGGGCACTTGGGCCATTGTCACCGGTGCATCAGACGGCCTGGGCAAGGAGTACGCCTCGCAGCTTGCCGCCAAAGGATTTAACCTTCTCCTCGTATCCCGGACTCTATCAAAGCTCGAAGCTGTACAGAACGAGCTCCGAGCCAAATATCCTGGCCTGCAGACGGACATCCTCGCCATGGACTTTTCGGCAGTCGACAATGAGTCTGATTACCAACGCCTCGCGAAGCGCATCGATGGTCTCGACGTTGCCATCCTTATCAACAACGTTGGCCAGAGCCATAGCATCCCAGTTCCGTTTACGCTTACAGACCAGACCGAGATGGAGAACATCATTAATATCAACTGTCGTGGAACCTTGAAGGTCACCAGGATCGTGGCCCCGGGCATGCAGAGCCGCAGACGCGGTCTGATTCTCACAATGGGTAGTTTCGGTGGCTGGATGCCTACACCGCTGCTAGCTACATACTCTGGTAGCAAGGCGTTCCTTCAGTTCTGGTCCACAGCGCTTGCGGCCGAGCTCAAGCCTGACAACGTCGATGTGCAATTAGTTCTCAGCTATCTTGTCACCACTGCGATGAGCAAAGTGCGACGCCCTAGTCTACTCATCCCGAGCCCCAAGCCGTTTGTCCGCGCAGCACTGGGAAAGGTTGGCCTCGGTGGCTGGCACAATACCGCATACACCTATACACCGCATTGGAGCCACGCCTTAATGGCCTGGGCTATTGAAAACACTATTGGCATTGGAAGTTATATCGGCGTCCAGGTCAACCGGTCGATGCACATCGATATTCGCAACCGTGCTTTGAGAAAGGCAGCTCGGGAAACCAAGAAGAACTAGTGGGTCAAGGCTTCGCTAAATCATATGGAAGGTCAGGCAGAATGAACTGCTTTCGCTTCTCTGGCGAGACGTATATAATGCTGTATGCTTGAACGTACGCGATTGATCGCAATCCAGAAATCTTAGGCTGTGGGCAAGGCACCTGCAAGAGGAGCTGCTCGTTTGAAAAATAAGCTAGGTCGAAGTCATATATACTGTATTAGGATAGATGAGGTATCCCGGGTATTCTCCAGCTTGACGAGTGGTATAATATCAAGGCCGCTCTTGTTACCATGCTGCTCCTGAATGATACATTTTGTATTACATACAGCATATAATGTGCTTAAATAACAAATGAAGACGTCTGATTTATGTTGCACGCATTCCCAATGAATCAGTTACCTACCGCAGTTGCGCCTACGGTAGGTACATGTATGTATACTATCTATAGGTACCTTGAGGCTATATGTATCTCTGTTGATTTGGTTACAGGAAGCCACAGGTTACTAAGTTAGGCCTAGACCAAATATCAATAATAGTACATACTCATAGTACCTATTGTAGAGCTTTTGAGCTCAAGCTACCCCCTACCTGGGTCTAGCTACGTCCCCTGTCAGGTTTAGTACATTACCTAGGTACAGTGGTGTCAGCAGAAAATACAAGAAATCGCAGGTACACTTCGAGCCCCAGTAAAAAATTCCAGCCTCTTCGCATTTACCTCTAATTGTGTTGACACCTGCACCAGTCACAACCCACGACAAAAACACAATCCATACAGTACCTGCGCGCAACATCCCAAGCCGCTGCATGCCGCGCAGGTTCTACACCTCGAAATCCTCTCGCACTCTTTTAATGCTATAGATTTACGCATATTGTGCTGTCCGCTTCTATACCTACGATACGTTTCCGTTCTGTCTTTGCTCTAGTTGGGAGTCCAAGTCTGCTCTATCGCCGTTGATGCTTCGATAGTATAGATCCCTTACCCAGCCGCCTTTTTGGCTTGCTCCTCCCACGATCGTCGGAACGGAACTCTCCTTTGATAGCAGCCATTGATGCCTCAGAGGTTTCACGCGGCTTTTGTTCCAGCTTCTTATCTGTAACAACTCCTATAGCCGATTCAACGACCATTACGCGCCAGAATGTCTTTTCCTCAAACACCGGCGCCCGCCGTGCCGGGTGCCTTCCTAAATACTCCTGCTGTTGCTTCGCGCTTCAGTGCAGAAACCGAACGAGACCCTGTTCGTCGCCTCCTGTTCAATTCGAATATTGGTCTGTCCTTCTCTGGAGATCAGTCAAGCACCCAATCGAGGTCACAACCTGGAAACCAGCCAGGTAGCCAGCCGAGGAGCCAACCGTCCATATTTGGCCAAGATCCTGCTGTTTCTGGTGTTGCCACCCCCCGTGCCTCGACTTCTGTTAATGACGACGACGCAATGATGCGTGCTTCGCAAAGTCCGCCCGCGGTTTCCCAGCCGCCTCTCGCAAAGGCCGCTAGCTTCATCAACAATGCCTTGACTAAAGACGAACATTACCCAGAGCTTGATACTTACTGTAGACGTGAGTCCTCCAACGTCACTCCCCCACACCCTCGTTCCATGGCTATTTTCATGGCGCTTTGGCTGACTTCTTCCCAGAAATATCGTCCGACTACGATCTAACGAACATCGATTCCCCGTGGGCACCATTTACACTTACTAATACATTCCAAATTCCTCAGAGCGTCTTCGAGCAGTATGATAGAGCCGAAGTTTCGACCACGCTGGGACTGTTTGCTGAAATTAACCACGCTTGGGTGACCATCGACAATTGTTTGTATCTCTGGGATTACACGCACCCGAACCCCGAGCTCATAGGCTACGAGGATAACCAGCACTCTATCACCGCCGTGAAGCTAGTGGCTCCGAAGCCCGGTGTCTTCAATAGTGTTATTAGCCATATTCTCGTTATCGCCACGTCTAGCGATATGGTTCTACTAGGGGTTTCTGTGAAGCAAAGCGCCATCGGCTCTAAGACTGTGGAGCTCTACGGCACTAGGATGTCGCTACCTATGAGGGGCACGGAGGCGCGGGTCATCGCGGGCTCGGCGACAGGGCGTATTTTCTTCGCGAGCTGCGTGGACTGTGACATATATGAGTTGTACTATCAACAGGAGGAGAAATGGTTTTCCAGTAGGACCGGCAAGATAAACCATTCGTATCCAGGTTGGACTGCTGTAGTGCCCAAGCCAAAGCAGATCTGGGGCAGGACTGTAAATGAGCACGTCGTGCAAATCGTCATAGACGATAGCAGAAACTTGCTCTACTCGTTGTCCAGTCTCTCGACAGTGCGGACATACCACATGGAATCACCTGACAAGTTGACCAAGGTTATAGAAAAGACCAAGAGCGACTTCTTGCGTGATATTGCCCATGCCATGAGCCTCCAATCTCCTTTACTCGGCGAGCACATGTCGATTGTGTCTATTAGCGCCGTGTCTGCGACCGAGGACAACAAGGTACACCTCATGGCTCTTACAGACACAGGCTGCCGCCTTTTCATGAGCGCGACTAGTGCATCCGCCTACATGCTGGGCTCCTCGAGCCGTGCCCCCCAGAGCATGCAGCTGCAAGCCATCAAGTTCCCTCCATCTGAGGCCGGGCAACGAAGATCTAGGGCGAACCCCTTTGGTGGTCCTGGAGAGGCGATTAACATCTCGTCTGAGTCGCTTAAGTCAAGTCGCCGTGGTGTTCGTTTCCCGCCCGGTTACTTTTTCGATTTTGTGAAAAAGCCCGACCAGCCCAATGACTACCTGTTCATATCAGCGCCCGATACTGGACGTATTAAGAATAGCAGCCGGTCGCAAATGCCGAAACATTATGAACACGGCAACTGGATCCCCTTAAATAGCAAGGCCGAAGATATTGGCCTGATTACAAAGCCCTTTGCCGCCACTAACCAGCCGTTAGGGTTTGGAAACGAGCTTGCTGTCCAGTTTGATAACCCCAACGGCAGCGAATTCGCCGTCCTTACCAATACAGGCGTTCATATCATTCGACGCAGGCGGCTTGTTGATATCTTCGCCTCAGCTATCAGGAATACCGTCGGAGAGGAAGGGTTGAAGGCCGAAGTAAATAAGTTCCAGAACGCTTATGGCCGCGTTGAGACAATTACAGCTGCGCTGGCGGTCGCTTGCCGTCAAGGGGATAGTGGTCGACCTGGCATAGGACGCGCTGCTGTCGACCAGCAGGCCTTAGATCGAGCGAGACAAGTGTTCATCAACTTCGGCGGCAGTCCCACGTTGCCCGAACAAGACGGCCAGCCTGCGACAATCGAGATGGTCCGGCCTTCGTCGCGACATGGCGCCATTACGCTCTACCTGACCAGATTAATACGTTCGTTATGGAAGTCGAAGGTCGTTAACGTCAGCTCTAATGGCGCTGGCGCATTGGCAATCAATAGCCCCATTCCTCAATCCAAATTGAGAGAGGTACAGGATTGTGTTATAGCGCTGAGGAATTTCTTGAATGATAACCGATCCTTTATCCAGGGGCTCTCGGGACCCTCTGACTTGCGGCGAGCGGCAAGCAAACAGGAAGAACTTGCATTCCAGGGAGAGCATCAAGCAATGCATGCCCTAGAGCTTCTTATGGTAGACATAACGGAAGGGATCTCGTTCGTCATGACACTATTCGATGAACGAGTCGTCGACATATACGCGAGGTTGGATGAGACATCTCGGCAACAACTTAGAGATCTCACTTACGAGTGCCTCTTTTCTCAGACGCCTGGAAAAGAGTTGGCGAAGGTGCTGGTGAAGGCGATCGTGAACCGAAATATCGAGAACGGCTCTAACGTTGAGACGGTGGCCGATGCACTGCGACGCAAATGCGGCAGCTTCTGCAGCGCCGACGATGTGGTTATTTTCAAAGCCCAGGAACAATTGAAGAAGGCCTCAGCCCCGTCCCTGAACCCCAACACCTCGCGATCCCTTCTTTATGATAGTCTGAAGCACTTCCAGAAGGTCGCCGGGAGCCTTACACAGGCCAATCTCGAGTCAGCAATCCAGCAATACATCGACCTCCGGTATTATGCGGGCGCTATTCAGTTGTGTCTGTCAGTTGCTGATGCGAAAGATCGAGGGAAGACAGCGCTTTACTGGATGAACGATGGCAGCCCCGCCGGCGATCCCAGAGCAAAAGCATTTGAACAGCGAAAGCTCTGCTATGACTTAATTCACACCGTCCTCCTTGAGCTAGACGCTGCGTCAAGTAAAGAGCCTGAAATGGTCGACGGCAAACCGACGCTTATCGCAACCAAACGCGCTGAGGCCTACGACGTGGTAAATAACTCGACGGACGAGGTATTCCATCGGGATCTCTACGACTGGTATATACGACAAGGTTGGACGGAGCGCCTACTTAGCATTAACTCACCCTACATCACTACCTTCCTCCGCCGTCTGGCTGCCAGGGACGCCGCACATGCCGAACTTCTTTGCCGCTTCTACACGATGCGTAGCATGTACTTCGACGCCGCCAAAGTCCAATCCGACCTTGCCAAATCCGATTTCAAGCTCAGCATCAAAGAACGCATTAACTTGCTGAGCCGGGCCAAGACTAACGCTAGTGTGATGACTGCCGGTGTCAGCCGACAAGAACAGCAACTGCTCAACCATGATGTCACCGAGCTTCTCGATGTTGCAAATATTCAAGACGATTTGCTGGAACGGTTGATGGCGGACGATAGGGTGCCCCCAGAACGTAAACAGGAGATCGAAGAGGCTTTGGACGGCGAAATTCAGTCTCTATCTGATGTGAGTACCAAGCACTCGGCCCTTAGAGCCCGGCTGTGTTACTGACTCGAGTATAGCTCTTTAACCAGTACGCCGATCAGGCGGGATACTACGATCTGTGTCTAATTATTTATCATGTCGCCGATTTCCGGAATCCAACTACGATTGCCCAGACATGGACAAGCTTGATCCAGCAAACACATGACGAAATTACCGAGCAATTGGCCGCATACAACGCAGAACGTCTCCGAGGCACACCTCCAGGTGAAGGCCCGCCACAGCCATACGAAACATTAGTTGCGAAGATTGAGGAAATCTGCCACCGTTCCAGCAAAGATTCCTTTATTTTCCCTGTGCCAACTTTGATGCCGGAGCTCTGCCGCTATGCCACCGAGCACGCCCAAGACGGACGCATCGGCGCTGATGTTCATTGGCCCGTCAATCTCTTCCTGCATCTGGGTGTTAGTCACGACCTGGTTGTTCGAGTCCTCGAGACCATGTACGAAGCACAGGAGATACCATTCCGAGGTGCCGGGCGAGGCAGAGTGGTCGAATGGATCTGCCACGTCGTCAACCTCTGGGTAAGGGATCTCGGTCGGCATGGAAGACCCGAGGCCCGGTTAGAGCCCTGGGTGGGCGAACTCATGGCCGAGTGCGATACGTGGGCGTCTGCTAATATTCGTGGCACAAACGAAGGGGGCGCGGATCCGCGGGATCTTGCGCGAGAGGTGAAGGATGTTCGTAGGGCTGTGGATGGACTGGTTGTATCCCCGGTTATGAACCGAAGCATGGGCTTCTTCTAAAAGGTTAAAGAGTGCAAGGTAATATGGCGCACGGCGAAATGAAAAGCGAAGCGTCAGAATTGGGAGACCGCCCTATTTCCCAAGAGATACGCGACAACGCCCAAATACCAAATAAGGGCGCACAACAATACATATGTACAATCTTGTTAGTTCAGGACGGTAGTGTTCTTGGGGGCGGCTTTGTCGGATTATACCATAAAAAATGCGTAATTGTTAAATCTATTGGCTTGATCTATTTGGTGATAGCCAGAGAGAGGCGTTGGAACTATGAACCTACTCACCCCTCACGACATGCACATCATCTCTCGCAATGCATACCATACACCCCATACCCCCAATCTGGGAAGCACACGGCAGATGCAATGCTGCCCTCTTACAACAGCCCTTCGAAGACTTCATTTCTTTACGTAGAGACACGTAGAGCGCCACGGGTTTGCCAGAAGTGTGTGCGTCAAGCGGTGAAGCGTGGGCGACATGCAAGTTGACAGCCCCCTTCCCTCCCCTCCCCCTCCCAATATTTATTGACAAGCCTCGCCAATCTATGCTAGTCTTTCTTTTTTTCTTACTTCGTTCCTTTTCTGCTCAGGTCGCCTGATCATTTTCTTAGCCACATAGCCCATAATGTCGTTCGGACCGCGGGAGAGGTCGTCTGGAGTTTCGGTCGCCCGGAATACCGCAGCTCGGGTCCGTAAGTCAAGCCGACTAACAGTTCAGTTCAGGGTCCTACACATACATGTAAACTGATATCGCCGGTGTAATAGACTCAAATCGTGACATAGATATTCTTCTGGACGCATTGCAGAATAAGAAGGTCGAGCAGTGCATATCTCTCTTAGAAGATGACAACATTGTTGTGCAGCGCACGGGGCCGAACGGGATAACGACACTGATGGCAGCCGCTCGACTAGGGAACATTGAGATACTAAATGTCATAATCGACAAAGCGCCAGACCTTTTACATGATAACGATGAGGACGGGTGTGCAGCATTATTCTACGCTCTAAATACTGACGCCGACAACTCTGTTCAAATTGCCAAGTTGCTTGTGAAGGAAGGTTGTGACGCCCTCCACGAAGATGACAATGGAACCACACCTTTGGATATAGCGCTTGAAGAGGACATGGAAGAAACTGCGAGAATGATGATTCAAACCCACCCCACATGCCTCTGTGTATTCGTAAATCGTTGTGGCGAAGATGACACCATCGACAGAGGTGGAGTACGAAGGGTCAAACAGCTGATCGAATTGGGGGCTAGCAAGTCTAGCTCAGATGCAAACCAGTGGATGCCAATGCACTTTGCCGCACGAAACGGCTGTGTAGCCGTCGCTGAGCTACTCATCGACCCCGAAGTTGGGACTGAGATAGTTACAGGGGAAGGAAGGACTCAGTTGCATCTGGCGGCAGAGTCAGGGAGGATTGACATGGTTAACTATCTCATTGAAACTGGGGCAAACGTAGGGGCACGGACTGCAAGTGGATTCACTGCAGTGTTCCTAGTATGCTTTGCAGGGCATAATGCCACGGCGACCACGATTCTACGGAAGATGTCGGTAGGGGCCGAACTACAAGTCGACAACACTAGCGGACTATCCCTTATGCGAGCTGCGGCGAGGGGTGGGTGTAGTGGTGTGGTAGAGACAATCAGAGGGCGTATCCAGGAAGCTAGCCTTCAACAAATTCTCGAGGAGAGGCTTCAGGGCTGCACAGTTGCCTTTGATGCAATTGAGAAGAAACAAAGTCTGGTGGCTGAACTTCTGCTAGACATGGGTGCTGCCGTAGAAGGACGAGACGCCTCAGGCAACACCGCATTACATTTAGCTGCCGAGCACGGCATGGTCACTGTTGTTGAGGAACTATTGGACCGAGGACTCGTTGACGTGGAGGCGAAAAATAGAGATGGGGAAACGCCAATCCATAGAGCATGCGCAAATCGGCAAGAACAGGTTGTCACCCTGATGCTGCAACGGCAACCGCCACCCGTGGATGACCAGGTCTCTACCGAGGGCTGGTCCGCTTTGCACTGGGCAGTCTTCAGACGTAGACTGGATGTAATACGACTGCTTGTCACCAAAGGAGCTAACGTGGGCAAAGAAGCAGCAGATGGAACTACACCAGTCAGTCTTGTCCATGGCAAGACGCCCGAGTCCATTGAAATGCGTGAGTGGCTTTCAATCCCCGTGGATGACGTTCCGGACACAGCACCAAGCGATTTAGCAAGGCCCAGTCAGGATGAAGTCGCTGCGGAAGCGTGCAATGAGACCAGGCTTTGCATGGTGGATTTCTACAAGAAGCAGATGATAAAAAAGACCGGTTTCACAGTGGGAAATGTCCTGTACCAGTACGGTCCAGGGGCGATCATGTCGGGCATCTCGAGAGCGGCCAATGTGGACGGATCGCTCCTAGGCCGATGGATACATCTACCACTAAACAATGTAAGGCACGGACACTCAGAATGAATTTAATAGTTGCTATATTGAAGAACTAACCAGTGTATCACCGCATATTTAGGTACGATGGCTAGAAGTATGGAATATTTCTAGCTTTATAGACTTTATCTAGATCGCTCATAACGCGCAGGATCTTTCGCACACTGTCTATTTCGACTATTCTATCAATCCTGGTCACAGGTCTGAGGCAAGCCGAGCTATGAGTAATCGCTTGTGTAAATTCATAGAGCAGTGCTTTGTCGACAACGCCAGGACCCTGCCCCAGATGCATAAAGCTTTTTTCAAGGTACGCCTATAGAGAGAAAGAAAAAGGATGCTTGGGTTACTTCTGCAACATGGAATTTTGACCTCTTCACTAGGATCTCCATGAACACGAAGTGGTCGTCAGAAATGAGGGTTTCGACCCTCCCAACCTCGGGGGCCGTAGGATCGCTCTTTCGGTACCGGCCCGCAGACCATTTCTTGTGTGGAACCTTCAATTGCTTACACATTCTCTTTTAGATGCCACTTCTTTCATTCACGGCCCTTAAGCACCAGGAAGAAATGCGCCGAGCTCGAGGACCCGTTGATGGTGAGCGGCCCATGCTAAACACTGATGATTCTGAGGCCAGACGGAGAAACTGGCTTAAGCAAGCGGTGCAACTCTACACGAACGCCGATAGTCCAAATGCCTATATTCAGGGCCCGCTGACGCTCGATGAGTACTTCCATGGCGAGCTTCTCAACATCTCGAACCGGAGCACCAGCCAGGTGTTGTACCGTCGACAGAGAACTGAGCCGGATGGAAAAAGCCGGTTTATCTGTCTGGTGGACCATCTTTGGGCATTGACTATTGACGATGGTAAGCTCAAGCTACCGACCCCAACGCTCGGCGCCTCTTCAAGATTAACCCCTTTTGTTAGAAACGGTCGTGACTTGTCCTCCTCAACATTGGGATGAGAATTCCATCGATCTTGGCGACATCATAAGTGAGCGCTATAGGACCATAGAACCAGCAGCCTTGACACTGTTTGACATGGTTGGGTTAATCATATTGGCATCTATCAATGCAAGCATGAGTTTGCCAATTGGCTCAACAAACGAGACCATACTCCAGGCTTTTGCCGGAGAGATCTCTAAAGTCGTAATATTACCCTTATTCGACCTATCGAGGTTGCAGTTCTGTCTAACTATAGTCCATTTTAGACAATCGAAGAAGCCTATCTCTTCAGTGACTTCAAGAGTCATCTCGATAACAGGGACAGTTCATCACGACACGAGAAGACTCGTGATATTAGTAGAGAGATGAGGCTGTTGGAGGACATAAAGGAAATTCAGGACGAGCTCACGATCATCCAGAGGGTCTTGCAAAGGCAAAGCAGTGTGGTGAACGACGTTTTCGAGTATGTGAGCAAGGTGGGGAAGTACGGGAACGATCGTCGCTGGGTCTACCGCTCCAGATCTAGAGACAGCATCACATGGAGCGACCAGAGCTACCAGAGCTACCAGAGCTACCAGAGCGACGACGAGTCCCACAAGGTCGCGGAGATCCTCCACGCCTGTTCCAAGGCTGTCGCGCTTTGGGCCAAGGAGACCGACCGGCTTTTGGAGAATACCGAGCAGGTACACAAGAATGTATGTGCTGACAAGGCAGAAAAAAGTGCCCTCCTTTTCATCTGTTATTCCTAATCTTTAAATCGAGTTATTTCTAGTTGCTTTTATCTCATGCAAAGGTCATTCTGCTCCTTGATCTCCGGCAGAAAGACGCGAACCTTCAGGAAGCGCTCTCGGCCCGTCTAGCCTCTGATGATGCGGCAAAACAAGCCGAGGCGACCGCAAAACAAGGACGGACCATTCTAGTGTTCACGGTGGTCACCATTGTATTTGTAGGTGATACCGCGCGTCCGCTCACCCCTGCTCTTTAAACTAGCAGTCGAAGACCCTCGAGATTATGGCTGTATACTAACTTGATAATTATACCAGCTGCCTCTATCGTTTCTAACATTACTTTTTGCCCTGGACGTGACGTTATTCCCCCATAATGACAAGGGAGCCGTAAGTTATGAACCGAGGTGGCTGTTCGCAAGGCATGGTAAGCTTGCCGTTTTTTTTCTTTTCCCTTGTGTGCTGTGCCTGTCAATCAAGGTAATTACAATTTACAACCAACAATTAATCAATATCTCTTCACACCCATGCCGGCCAGCCCTGCTATGTATATAGTAACTAACCAATTTCGTGGCGGGGAATAATAGTTGGCGTCACTGTTGCCCTAGCTGTCCCACTCATCATCGTCGCATTCTTCGCAAACCATGCAAGGGATCTGTTCTCAGGATCTAAAGATGCAGGGCCCGAATCTCCTGCGACCCGTCAGGACCCAGTCCAAGGGCAAGGCCAAGGGCAAGGCCAAGCGAAAGTAGAAGTGGGCGAGCCAAACTCCACGGACAGCAATTCTGCTTCTGCTTCTGCTGCTGCTCCTATCAATCAGAATCCGCCTGCACCAAGGAATAGTAATCAGACGAAAGAGGGGGTATTTGACCGCTTTTTCGACATCGCGCAACTGAAAGGGCGAAAGAAGAAGAAGGATAAGACACATGTGAACAGTGGCGGCGGCATGGTATGATGCGAGTAATGTAATGGGATATGCTGTCGGCAACGTCCCAAAGCGCAGATGATCTATAGTCTAGTTTAGGTTAATGTGAGAGTTCATCGTCCCTGCAACTCTTGGACTGTAGGATCATATGCACGCAATCAGATGTGGCTTTTTTCATATGCTTAATCTACAAGATCCTATGCTATACTTAACGAAATGAAGAGCAGATCAATTGGTGGCTCAACAGGCTTGGGATCACGACTTGGGATGAGGCTCGCAAACCATGGATCTCATAAGTGGCTGTCATCCTGCCGGCGATCTTGGAGATTTGTGTTATCACTAAGACAATGAGTATGTCTAACATGTAGGCATGCACGTGAAGCTCAGTAGCTGGATACACGTGTTAGTGGTATTTTCTCATAGGTAGCGGCTCCCAGATCACAAATCCATAATTGCCCTATCACGTTCTAGAACGGCCGCTTTTCTACGCCGCTTTGTACTAACCAACAATAGCTATAATAGTTGGCTTGGCGAGCTCGCGAAAGTCCCAAGTTTGCGGCGCATTATTAGGAGAGCTGAATAAGGCAAATCTAGCTAGGGAATGATGCATGTCTAGGGTTTGAATCTTCGCAAGCGAGAGACAGCGCCCTGGCCGTGATAGGGTGATATCGTCAAGTGAAATTAAAAAACCGTTAAGACTAGCTCAAAGCAGGTCATCGTCCGGAAGTTCGGGCATGGTATTGGATATAGGTAGCTTGCACGCGTGTTAGTCACGTACATAATATAGTTGGGCTTGATATCGCCGGTATGCTAATAAAAGCATCGTGCCCTCTCGCTTGCGCCTGGGTTAGTACGTAGCAAGTCGATGATCTGTCTGTAGGCATATTATATCATATCATCGTGTCCTCAAGCGGTGTAGTAATTATAAGACCGGGACATCATCGACACAATGCGTCCTCTCGAGCTCTTCATCATCGGCAACTTGCTGGTGTCCGGCGCCATGGCCGCCGCGACAACCACTAAGCCAACGACTAGAGCGTTGACTACGACGAGTACGAAGAAGCCGACGACCACTTCGCATGCCATCACCAGTAAGAAGACTACAACAACTTCCAAGAAAACCACTAGCACGAGTAAGAAGTCAACAACTACGACAAAAAAGACGACCACTAAGCCGAAGACTACGACGACTAAGAAGTCGACAACAACCAAAAAAGCTACCACTACACCGAAGGTCACAACTACTAAAAAGTCTACAACAGTAACAACCAAGAAACCGACTACAACGACTAAGAAGTCTACAGCCACAACCAAGAAGACAACTTCTACGCCAAAGACTACATCAACCAAAAAGACGTCCACAACAACGTCGAAGTCAACAACTAAATCCTCGACAACTACTAAGAAGTCAACTACAACAACCAAGCCCACTACCAGCACCACTTCAAAAAGGACATCAGCAACAACAACAACATCTGCGACCCCAACACCGGCCAAGAACTCAGGTCGCCGTGGCCTGAGCTTCAACGACCCCGTTCTAACAGGTCAATTCTCCCTATCAGGTCAGGGATCTAAAGTATCATGGGCGTACAACTGGGCCTCAGACCCTTACTACCCACCCAGTACCTCATGGACGCCGAACTCGTACAACCCGGCCTTGCACTATGTCCCGATGCTCTGGAGTGCCGCCGACGACCTGACTAGCATCTGGTTCGCCAACGTGGACAACGCTATCGCCAGATACGGCGCCGACGCCGTGTTGGCGTTCAACGAGCCGGACGGGTGCTGCTGGGAGTGCGGGAACAGCTGCATGAATGTGACGGAGGCCGTGGGCGCTTACAGGACCTGGATGAACCCTCTGTCCGCTAAGGGGTCGTTGAAATTGGGTGCGCCGGCTGTGACGAATGCGGAGGGGAAAGGCGTCGGGTTGGACTATCTCTCTGACTTCTTCTCCGCCTGCGAAGATACTCCCACCAATACCACCGCTACCACTACTACTACTACTACTACTACTACTACTACTACTACTACTGCCACCACAAAAGCGGCGGAGAAATGTATAGTCGACTTCATACCCCTCCATTTCTACGGCAGCGTGCTCGACCCGGAACAGTTCAAGACCTACGTCACGAGCGCGTGGACCAGGTTCGGGAAACCGCTCTGGATCACCGAGTTCGGCACCACGAGCGGAAGCGAAGCGCAGGTCCTGAACTGGCTCGAGGACGTCGTCCCCTGGTTGGATGCCCAGAGTTTCGTGCAGAGATACGCGTACTTCATGGCCCGAGACCAGGGACCGCCTTTTTTGCTGTACCAGAATAGGACGTTGACTTCTATCGGGGCGTTTTATAATAGTGGTTAGGTCAAATGGTTAGGCTTTAGGGGCTAAAGGGTTAGGTAGGAAGGTTGGGAGTATGGATGGGAGTGAGACCGGCGGGGTGAAAGAATGGGAAGGGGGTTATGGTATAGTGTGATATGGTATACATGTATATATTTGATTGTTGCGCTGGTTTAAGTATATATATATATGCCTGTATGTTGTATTAGAGTTCTTAACTAACTACTGGGTTATCTTGGGGAGGGCGCGGATACCCCTTGCGGTTATGAGGAGGTCACCTAAAATAATCATATAGGTTATGTCCTTTTCTTTTTCTTCGATAAGAGTGCCTATGTTAATGGGTCTCAACTTTCAGCATTTGCGCCACAGTAAGAGGTTGGGCTCTGACAGAATTTATGCGATAGCAATCACAGGGAATACAGGATTATAAAAACATAATAAATCTGAATATAAAACCAAGTGTAGAGGCCTCGCAGGCCTCTCTGTGTAGCATGACGGCAGTGACGGAAAGCAGGAAAGCCACGTGAGAGAGCAAGCCTGTTATTACCCCTAACCCAAAGCCCTTACCCATGTGGACATAGATAGACGACTTGAATCGGCATTTCTCCGCTTTTACATTCTACTGATGCGCCGGCAAGCCAAGCCTCATAGGTGATGAAATGTATGTGTGCATGAACGGCTTTTGAGCCGTGTATTGTATGCAATATCGATGCAGAACCTACCTAACCTGCAAGCTTGCCGGTTTTACGACCTTTTTATTCACATGCGCACACAAGTCTTGATCTCTCTTCTACCTACACACTATTCCACTTGATCTACGGATGCAGACTAACAACGTAGCACGGATACTGACGAGGAATGTTTAGGTTAGGCGTTACTAATAGCTTCTTGACCTAGCCTTGTGTACGCCCGTGTCGTGTCCACATCTAGGTTTCAAATGTATTAAATGTATTACCTTACGGTCTGCTCCGTGTCCAGATCCAGCCTGTTACCGGACCGGGCTGGACATGATTCTGCAGATGTCTGGAGCTCTCCGACACACAAACACAGGTATGAGTTGCTCGACCGGCTGTAAAATCATATGTTTGTGAGTATCCCGGATTATGTGCGTTTGCTTTGTGGACCCGAAAGTCGGACGGAGACCGTGTCTAAATACAGAGGCACAATTCTCGACCATTTCTTTCCTACTGAAGTCATCCATCTAAGGCGCCGCTAGTGCTTAACTGAGGGGCATCAGATAGATGTCAAAGTAAGAATATTTATTTCCGATTACGTAGGTAGGTGGTTGAGTGTAAAAGAGATATTGTTTCTCATTAGCAATATGTGAGATGGTTGACGCTTACTCATAGGTATTAGATCTGAATAGTTTGCTCCTCTCTTATGGTAGTGCATCTGTTGGACTTCAGATCGAAACAAGAATAGACCAGGCCTTTGATTTACAAATAGGGCGGTTACATGATGCGCTACGGCAACGTAATACGGGCTCGACCTTGCGATCCTATACCCACGTGTCTTCTCTCTAGACTGAACACGATGCAGGGCTCCCAGATGGGACTGCCACTACAGCAACACAAACCCACCCCCCCCCCCCAAATGACTGCAACGGCAGCAGCGTGCTTTGCTGAGAGATCTACAGTGCTGTCTGCGGATACGAGAAGACGTTGAAGCAATGCCAAGCCAGAGGCCATGCCAACGGCACGTTACCTCTTTTCAATGCCCTCAACACGAACTCGGGGCCCACGAGTGCCCAGCAGTGCCGGCTCTGGAGAATGAAAGGATGGCGATGCTAACTACATTCCTTTGTTTCATGGGCCCCTCCTTCCTAAAAGGGTAACACAACTGCCCCTAGTGTCAATCCTGGGGAAGCCTGATTGGTGTGTTACGACAAGCCCCCCGATGAAATCTGGAGTCGTATGACGGCAGGCGACAAGGGGCTGGTAGAGCCAAGCAACGGCAATGCAAGGCAACTGCCAACTCTGCTCAAGCGCGCTGTAACTTCGGTCGCTTTTTTTCTAAGATAGTACATAACATAAGGCGCAGGATGTGATCGACTCCAGTCAGGAGCCTCAATGAACTGTTGGCATCCATCCGAACGGGGAGATCGTAGCAATCCTTGGGACAATTGCAGCAGTATCCCCGACTGCCGATCTAAGAATGTACTAATTCCGTGAAACACGTATGTACCTATATCTATGGGAGTTATTCTCCTTCTCTTTCACCTGCTCAAAACGGTTTCTTTGCCAGTCCTCTCCGGTTAAGCCGTTATACACATACGTAGTAGGTACCTAAATTAAGACTGGTGACGGTCCAAAAATTTCGATCAGCGTGTCTCATAATCCACCGGTCCTACCTACCTATATAAGAAGAATCGCCTCCCGTTTGTCAAGCCCTTCGACATCTGGAAAACTTCGCTGTTCTATACTCCCATAAGCGACACGTCCACGTCCAACCACGAAAACCACACATTCGTTATCATAATATAATCGCAATGGCGCCTGTCCGAACTCTCCTTCTCCCGGCCTTTGCTGCCGTCGCTGCTGCCATCAGCATCAGCGAGTTCGTGCCCTCTTGCGCACCTACATGTATCACTGAATCCGTTGATCAACACACAACATGCAACACCGACGACAACGTCTGCATCTGCCAGCAGATCTACACCGTCCGCCGTGATGGCGAGGTCTGCCTGCGTGACGCTTGCAGTGCGACTGACTACGGTACGTTTAACAATTCGAGATGAACGAGCAATGGTGAACTAACACGTTGAGCAGGCGGAACCCAGACTGGCATTGACGCCTTCTGCAAGGCCGTTATGGACGGCGGCGATGGCAACGGTTCAAGCACCACCACGACCGTTAGCACTACAACCAGTCAGGATACCTCGACCTCAGCTCCGACTTCAACCGTGACAACGGAGAGTCCTTCCGAGACGCCAACTGACTATCCCTCAGGCACTCCTACTGACACGCCCACTGGCACACCCACTGACACAACTACTGCTTCTCCCACTGATACTCCCACGGACACGCCCACTGACACCACTGTCACCGACACTACCACCCCTACCAAAACGTCCGCTCCCACGGATACTCCTACTGGTACGCCCACGGAGACGACTGTCACCGGCACCGTGACCACCCCCACCGCCTCTACCACCGCGGGAGGATACCCGACCACCACTGGCAACCCCGGCGACACCACCGTCACCACCGTTGTCAGCTCCAGCAAGCCCCCCACCAGCTCCAGCGGCACCCCGTCCACCTCGCCCACTGGCGAGCCCACCAACGCTGCCATCCGTGCCCAAGCCGGTGTGGGCGCCGGTCTCATCGGTCTTCTCGCCTACATCCTGTAAACCTTTCAAAGAATGGGAGTTTGATACGACGACTATGTATACGGTGATTTTGAATTTGGGTTTATGGAAACGAGATGAGCGAGCGACAAGTAAGCAAACAGAGAAAGAAAGGAAACTGTATAACGGGAGCATAACCTAATACCCACTTCGAAAAGAAAAAAAAGAGAAACCCCGCTAGTTTCGGGTGTACAGGAAAAAGAAATAAAACAATGGAAAATAAGATTGGAATCGCTGAGCTTTGAGTGATGGTTGTTCATCCCTGTCATCTTAATGCCGGCCAATGCCTCATTTCGCCTCGATTGAGCAGAAAAGGACAGAGCGGCTTCATGTGCGGATTTATGTAAATATTTTGGACTTGCTCCGAAAAGAATAAAAAATTGTACATGTATGTCTCACTTTACTGGATCAGGGTCTGTAAAATGTGTGAATTAGAAATTATCTGGCAAGTCCATACAGTGCTGGTAATGATAGTAAGTAACACAAAACTCGAAGCAAGACCACGCCGGTATGAAGCGATATCTGTTCGTTTGCAGGTTGTCTAGGCTTGCAAGTATGTTATTTGGTCGAAGTGTGATTTACATAGGTATATACAGGACCATGAGCTGGGTAAGGTAAATTGAGCCGTGTTTCAAGGTCCGCCGATAAGGGCCGATTTATATGGATGAGCGAGTTGGCGGGATGGGTTGGGTGTTTCTAGGTAACCAAACTCGCTGCAAGAAAATAAGTGGGATTGGACAACTACAAATACAATAAGAGGTTGTTCGTCTTTACAGGGTTATGACACCAGGGCTAAGGTTATAGAAAATTGGGCTTGACGAGAAGACTTCTTGGTTTTGATGATGTGTTTGTTATGTTGTTGCTGAGTGATATGTGAGATGCCTTGATAGGTACACCATGTTATGCTTTGTTGAAAAGCGAAGTCTTACATGGGGCTGTACTCACAGTTTATTACTATTGTCAAAAGTTGATACCTCTAAGACGTTAACTAAAAAATACATGGCTGGCGTTGAGTCAAATACTTTCTGGTGCTACCCTGTAGCGACACAAGCAACGATAACATAAACCTGGACGAGGAACCACGTTTCTCCCATGCTACCCGGAAGCAGCCCGGTGGAGTATAAATAGACCCTTAATTTCAGGTAGCATTGTGTAGCGCGCAGGTAGCGCGGGCTGTACAGCATAGGGGCTGTATTGGCTAAGTTCTCCCGGGGTACTTGGTGACTACAGGGCAGGTACGACAGGGCACTGTCGAAGCTAACATGAATATCCCCGCCCCTAAAACTGGTGTTGCGTTAAGCTTCTCGAAGTTTCGTTTCGTCTCTTACAAATGCCACATGCCGTTGACACGATCAATGTCACTGCCATGCCGTGACGGGACACATGGCTATGTCCCTTATACACATGCACTCTCGGGTGCAAAGACCTTACGCACTTATCTAAAGCGATTCGAAGAAGCTATATTCAGGGTATGACGTGACTTAATTGCCTACCATACGTACTTATTATTTCGAACGACTGCAAAGTCTGGACGACGAACTCTTGCTCTTATATTCGTGATTTTATTGCTCTGTCAGAACTGCGCTTCTGCTGATTCAATACCGGGCTGACCGGCTAATGCAGCGTCTCACTAACTGCGCTTTATCTTCATATCTTACATTCCCTTTTTACCGTCGCCTGACAAGATCTCGACGACGACGACCGGCGAGCTTATGTTATAAATACCTCTTTCGATTACCTATACGCTACCATATGCGACATTTTATACTCATGTCCAGTTAGACGAGGCTCTCCCGGAAAAATCGCTGCTATCGGGTGATATACCTAGACTTCGTATTGAGGATTAGCCCCGCCTTGGCCTATTGTTCTTCGCTTTTTGTTCATGCGTGTACAATAGCCTGTGTTATGACAACAAGAACGACCTGAATGCTGGCATTTCCTTTGCATGCGCCGAGACGACGCTGACCGGATCGACCGAGTTCAAAGTTAAAGAAACAAAGCCCAGATCCTGTCATCTGCTATCTCTCTTTCGACTTCAGCAAAACCTACGAACGAAGCCCCGCGGCATCTTCACCATCCCACGAGTTCCCCGCCTTGAGCACCTACCCGAATTTTCTTTATACATTAGTCGATTACGTTGTTCTAGTTTGTCGGTTCCTTACAACTCGTCAAATACTTCTTTAATATCACGATGTCTAGGGATCCTGGAAAAGCCGCCAGGCTCAAGGATGAAGGAAACCGTTGTTATGCGGCGGGGGACTTCCTCGGTGCCGAAAGCCTTTATTCCAAAGCGTTAGTGTCTATCTCTTAGGCAGTCTGGAACGCATACACGTGCGCACGCAAGCAGGAGGTTAGGCTTAATTTTAGGCCTATCCAATGCTTCCGGCAAATCAACGTTTATTGGTAGCTGATTCGTTTTTCTCTCGCTGGGCAGAATAATCGCAAATGACGTGGAACCGACCCTATACACAAACCGAGCCATGGCGAGAGTAAAGTTAGAGCAATACGATTCGGCCATTTGGGACTGCCAGCTTTGTATCAAGCTAAACGGCGCGAATATGAAGGCACACTTTATCCTATCCCAATGCCTACTGGTCCTACACGACTACGACGGCGCTCTCGATAATGCCCTAAAAGCACACCGCCTCGGCGTCGAAGTGAACGACAAGTCTCTCGCTAGCCTCACGAACCAAGTCCTGCGATGCAAGAAAGAGCGCTGGGAAGATAAGGAGAAGAAGCGGTCCCGCGAGGCTCAAGAGCTCGAACGGGAGGTCAGCGCGCTCATAGAAAAGGAGAAAGAGGCCTTATACAACTGCAGTGTTGACGATTTGGAGCGAGCGGAAGTAAAGGAAGAATGGGAACAGAAGATGAATCTCCTCACAAACATCTTCGAGAAAGCTCGGTCAGAAAGCTCAAAAAAGCGAGAGGTTCCCGAATGGGCCATTGACGATATCAGCTTCGGCATCATGGTTGACCCTGTTATAGTACGTATCTATTTGCGCTTCGTGTATCGTAAAAGAACGATCATTTTTCTAATATATATAAATAGACAAAGACTGGGAAATCATATGAAAGGGCTTCCATCATGGAGGCGTTACGACGACGCCCAGTAGATCCGCATACTAGGGAACCGCTCCAGCCTAGCGAACTACGGCCCAACCTGGCTCTCAGGCAAGCTTGCGAAGAGTTCTTAGAACATAATGGTTGGGCTGTTGACTGGTAATCAACTAGCCGAGCCAGCCTTTTTTTTTTTTTTTTTTTTTCTTCACTCAGTTCAATAATCCAACGGCACTATATTATGGCTATACAGTTTGCTAGCTTTTCGGCATATAAAAAGAAAGAGCTCCCTTGTTTTTCTTAAAGGAACACAATTTGGCTTACTTTTGCATAATTGTACCTATGTATGGAATGGCGGGCGGCTTATGTGGTCACGTTGATTATTAGCAGGCAGGCAACGGCATTTGCATGATATAGGCGTTTTGTCCTTGTTGCTCAGACTCTGCTTTTTGTTGGGTTTTTTTAAGCTAGGATACCTTTGTCTCTGCTTACCCATTTCTCCTCTCTATCTTTATAACTAGCTGCATGGTTGCAACATAATTCCCCTGAGAATAGGGCTTGAGCTTGATAAAGAAGGAAATGGAATTCAAATTCTGTCGCTTTAGTTGTTGATTCTGACTACCTACCTATGTATGTCCTCGTATATCTGGTCGGTCTTGCTGCATGCGATGCAATCACGACTTTATGCATGTATGTGAATAAGTCGAAGCTGACTGGATAATAATTACCTGCCTTGTTGAAGTTGAGAGAACTACATTATACAAACAAGAAACTCATAACCATGGAACTCATCCCCCCTAACTAAGTTCTTATCATCTTTAGCTACAACAATTTTCTACTAGACTATATTTATGTACTTACGTGATTTTGAACGCAAAGTATGAGTAGCACGTGAGAGATTGGCTTCGGAATCTTCCAAGAGGAGGGTTGCTTTAGTCTCAATATGGGTACGGATGCAGATGTGTCGCGGTTGGCGTTTAGCCCCTAGGCATGCAAGTAGGTTAGACCAGGTTGAGCCGGCGTCAGCCGATTTGCAGAGTGAAGATACGGGGGCCGAGGGGTAGGTAGGTACTAGGTTAGGTAGCTCCGCATTTATCGGTCTTGCGGACGCGGGTCGACGACAAACCGAGCAAAATTGGTTTTTGCTGCTTCTGTTTTGATCTCCACTCAATGTTCATAGTCCGTTAGTCTTTTCTGACTAGAGAGATGAGTTTAACTTAGGTTGATATACCGTATCTTCCATTCGACTTGACGAAGACGGCTAATCATACCCGGGCGGATGAATATCTATCTGCCTTGTTTACCCCAAGAAAACCAGCAGAACTCAAAAATCCGAAACCGAGAATCGAGAAATTACATCTCATAAGAGCGTAACAACTTCTCATAACTATAACCATGGCCGCATCATCAGTATCAGAGTCAGAGGCAAAAGTGCCCTTCGGCCGCGCAATGCGTGAAGCCCAGTTCGGCTTCGCGCCTCACTACACGCCCCTCAACCACGGATCCTACGGGACGTACCCCCTCTCCGTGGCTAAAGCGCGCAACGCTTTACTCGCGGAAGTGGAACAAGCGCCGGATCCGTTTATCGGACTCTCGCTCTCCCCTTCTCCTTCTCCTTCCACCATCACCTCCACCGCCAACTCATTCCCCTCTTCCTACACCTCCTTCTACCACAGACTTTCCGAATCCCGCGCCCTCACCGCCAACATCCTGAACTGCGCCTTGGACGAAGTCGTCTTCGTGCCAAACGCCACGACGGGCGTAGACACAGTGCTGAAAAATATACGCTGGGAAAGGGGGGATGTGATTCTAGTGTATGAAGTCGTTTACGAGGCCGTGTATAAGGGTTTAGAATGGCTTGTCGATACCTTCGGGGTGCGGGTCGAGGTTGTGAGGATAGCCTTTCCCGAGAGCGATGACGGGATTGTGGGGAGGATGGTTGATGCTGCTAGAAGGGTCAACTCAGCCTCAAACTCCAATATCAACACAAATGAAGGGGAGGAGGAGGAGGTGACAGAAAGAGTCCGTCTCGCAATCATAGATACAATAGTCAGCATGCCCGGCCTACGCATCCCCTTCGAGAAACTCGTTCCCGCCCTCCAAGCCGAAGGCGCCATGGTCCTTGTCGATGCCGCGCATGGCATTGGCCAGATACCCATTGACCTGGAAGAACTGCGGCCGGATTTCCTGGTGACGAATCTGCATAAGTGGTTCTTCGTGCCCCGGGGCTGCGCGGCGCTTTATGTTCCCAAGAGAAACCAGGGGCTTATTCGGACGAGTTTGCCTACTAGTGTGCGCTACAGAGGAGAGATAGATGGGGGGAAGAAAGAGAGGGAGAATGCGTTTGTGGAGTTGTTTGATTTTGTTGGTGAGTTGCTTTTTGTTCTTGTTGCTCTTTTTTT
>Ga0247782_1000362_pt1 | contig 36910 bp, 25 predicted proteins | sample UWRJL019104C5_FD_179928 | JGI IMG/M metagenome (GOLD analysis project Ga0247782, IMG submission 179928) | Plant litter microbial communities from Arlington Agricultural Research Station in Wisconsin, United States - UWRJ-L019-104C-5 | ecosystem: Environmental > Terrestrial > Plant litter >...
TTGAAAAAGGGATCTGCAACCCCACAAATTAGGAATATCCGTATCATTTTCTTTTTTAAAGGTTTTGTAGTCCAATTCCCAAAAGGATATAGTGGTGCCTGCAAGCACCACAAGATATACTGCAGGACATTTGTCGTTCAATGATGGGGCGACAGAGTGGACAAGTTGATGTAAGGCCTTGTAGGTACGATGTCCGCCTTCTTTCTTGAATTCCATGTACAACCAAGGTGTTAGGTCGAGCTGTGAAAATGAGGGGAAGAGGGCTTCCACACTATAGTCGGGAATTCGGTTGGATTGAGCATCCCTTTGTTCAGGAGTGAATACCCAGTGATGATCCTCGGTGTGCTTTTGGAAGGTCTCATGGACGAGTGTGACAGCAAATGATGCTACACGATGTTCAGTAACATCATCATAGCGTTCTTTAGCTAGGATTCGGTGCGCAGCAGCATAGACAGCGGGGGAAAAAATATCCTCATATGAAGAAGGAGACATTATGAAAAAGGGAGGAGGGTGATATGATAATAAGGGTTGGTATGATGATTGGTAATTCCTCAAATATATAGAAGGTGAGATGGTTATATAGAATGGATGGAAGGTTTAGTTAGATCTAAGTAGAAGAATACTTCTACTTATATAGTAGTAGAAGTATTGATCCAGATCGCTCGATACAAAAGGTGTGGCGAAGTTCGATTTCTAAGCTTTTGATTTGAAATCAAAAGAAAGGTGTTTGTCAGCATTCTATGTGCTTCTATGACTCAATATATCAAGGATCGATTATGACTCAATATATCAAGGATCGATTATGACTTAGTGATCGACGAATTGGTTTATTAATATTTACGGCGCTAGGTGCGCTTCGCACTAAGAAGAGATAGGATTGGTCAGAAGATTGAGGGAGTTTATGGGTTGTGACTCATCAGGCTGCAGCTGCATTTGTTGCTGCTGTTGCTGCTTTTGTTGCCCAATGGATGACGTATAAAGATTAGCCTGATATCATATCAGGATTTTCACTAGATCCATATAGTGGTTCGGTAAAATATTTAACTTATAACACCTGTTTAGATTTCTTCGTATTGGTTATAGACTTCTCCTTAATTCTTTTTTATGATATGATAGGTTACGAGATAGAAAGATCGAGCGTATCACTTGACCATTTGTGCAGATCATTTTCCTAACCAAGGAACTGGTTTATTATAAATCAGGCAGATGATGAAAGTATGAGATAATAGATATGATTATTGAAAGTTGATTGGTTACGGTTGGACACGGTTGCTTCGTTTCAGGGTGGGTAAGTGAGTCATGGGATGATGAATTGCTTACGTGTAAGTGGCAAAGTTATTCTCAATATTTTTATAGGTTATCTTTATCAGGGTTTAAGTAGGTGATCCTTCTTACTTAGTAATAAGAAAACCGCTTTTTGAAGATCTAAGGTTAAAATGTCGATCTTTAGTGAGGCTTATCCTTGATATCATATGACCAAAAATTAAAAGATTGATAAGAATATAAGATATAATAGGGCAGAAAATAGTAGTATGCTTCACACAGATAACGTGTTCTTACCTGATTGGTTACAGGTGAGGTGAGGCAACAGTACCTAGATGGGATGTAGATAACGTGTTCTTGCGTGATTGGTTACAGGTGGGGTGGCGGAGCACTATAGAGACGGGATATAGATATCGTGTTGTAATCTGGTTGGACGGATAGGAATACGAGATTCTCGTTTTATGGAGTGATGAGTCAAAAGACTTGTCGATCAAAGTAAGGATGATCAAAATAAGTAAGAGGTAAGTAGATCATTCAGATGTCGCATCTGGCGGCTGCGAAGCGGCCGCCTGCGTTATTTTCTCGGCTTACTGTTGGACGATAGGTGTAGTAACCTAGGCTATATATGGAGAATTTAAGCGAGATATTTGGAGAAGGAAGGTCTTCAGATATCAGAAGGATAGATCGGTAGATGAGTCAAGTGAGATAAGACTGATAAGAGTATTATGTAATAAGATAGGGAGATCTATAAATACATCCATCTTTCCTAGTTGCTGACTTCTATATTTCTCACTTTTATTATTCAGTATTCCTGAGCTTACATAAGAAGTTCTTTAGTCTTCTTGTTTACCGTCGTTGCTGCTGCGAAGCTAGCTAGCCTACATCCTGATCACATATCTTATTTCTCTTTCACCCATTATGGCTCATTCTGAAAATATTTCCTACGTTAGGTTTAATAACGTAAAAGAAGAGAAAAGGGGTATTTCTTCATCTCCTTCAATCTTATCGAAGGAAAATGGAAACTTACCCTATCCAAACTCTACTCAAAAAAAGTATGATTCTTCAAGTTTCTACCATACTCCTTTTGCTACTATGCATGGCCTTCCGTATCTTTCGAACCCTGATACAGTAGCCGCTTGCTCTGAATCCGGAAGAAGTCTTCTTCATCCATCCCCGGCGACTATCGGTTATTCCGACGGAGCCGCTTCATCAGGCGGAACCGAAACCATTCCCAATCAGACTCCGTCGGATCCGACGGAGTCAACAACAAATACAGGATCCTCCGGTTTAACAGGTAAGTTATTATAAATTATTCTAAGGTGCAGCCCTAAAGTTCTAACTTCTTATCAGCGAAACCTCATCTCCATCATGACGGTTCTTCACCGCGTTTTGGCTATATGCGTCCTAATAAGGAAATGGTTAGACGACATTGTAAAGAAGATGATCTAATTCCTTCTTCCTTGCGCCAAGGGAGCTTGACTTTGAAAGAGAGGTCGAGCATTATCAAAAGGCGGCGGCCTAAATCGAAAGATCTTATTATAAAGTTGCAGGAGGTGGTTAGAGAATATTTAGAAGATAGGGATGATTTTGGTGTGAATGTATTAGGAGATTTTTCTTCTTGGGTAGAGACCAAGGAGCTAAGGGTGGAAACTGAGGAGGAAGAAAATAGGATAGAGTTTTCTATTGATTTCAAATATGTTAGTTATACATAGTTGTGTAATATAGTAATATTTAGATATACATCTTCAGATATGTCATGGTGGCTTGAGTTGGTTACTTTATTACTATCTATTGATATTCTGTAATACTGTTTCCTCGAAATGGGCTGTCCATTTCTTGTTTTTGGCTTGTCATCTGTACCTCTGTTGTTATCCCGATCTCCTTACTCTTGTAGCGCTGTTCCTGTCTTGCCCTCTTGTAGCGTTGTTCCTGCCTTGCCCCAGGTATCTTTGTTCTTGTCTCGCCTACACCTCCATAAAAAAGAAAATTTATTAGTTATACATAGTTGTATAATTTAGTACTAAGTACTAAGAAGTGAGGCAATATTTACTTAAAACTTACTTTTCATAGTTATGCTGCAATGCAGGTGAAAACGGTCAAATATGTTTGTTTAGCATAAAGACCGTCGGTAGAGTAAACTATCGCTACAGACTGGTTCACCGGTGGGTGGCTGAAACGCTGCTTAATGTACAGTCGGGGTTTTTTCTTTATTTTTAGATTTATTTTTTATATCTGTAGTCTTGGTTATTAATATTAGATATAATTCAAAAAATGTAAATGATTTATATCTAATTTACTTTATTATTTAAATACTACAGATTAAAAGTTAAAAGGAAAATTCTAATTAAAGAGACACAAGGCTTTATATGTTTTACTTATAAAGTACAGGGTTAGCTTATTTTAAATATTTCAGGCTAAGGTTAGCCAGAATAAGTTAATTAAAAACTTGGCTACAGTTATTACTAATCTTATAAGTGCTATACCATGAATTGGACAAGACATAGTTGAGTTCATATGAGGAGGTTTCAGTGTTAATAATGCTACTTTAAATAGATTTTTCGCATTACATTTTGTATTGCCGTTTGTATTAGCTGCGTTAGTTTTAATGCATTTAATAGCACTTCATGATACAGCAGGATCAAGTAATCCTTTAGGTATCTCAGGTAATAATGATAGATTGCCTTTTGCCCCTTATTTCCTATTTAAAGATTTAATAACTATATTTTTATTTATATTTGTATGTAGTTTATTTGTATTCTTTATGCCTAATGTGTTAGGAGATAGTGAAAATTATATAATGGCAAATCCTATGCAAACTCCTCCTGCTATAGTTCCAGAGTGATATTTATTACCTTTCTATGCTATTTTAAGATCTATTCCTAATAAACTTTTAGGAGTAATTGCTATGTTCAGTGCTATATTAGCTATAATGTTATTACCTATCACTGATTTAAGTAGATCAAAAGGTTTACAATTTAGACCTTTAAGTAAAATAGCCTTCTATATTTTTGTAGCTAATTTCTTAGTATTAATGCAATTAGGTGCTAAACACGTTGAATCGCCTTTTATAGAATTTGGACAAATAAGTACAGTTCTATATTTTGCACATTTTGCTGTTATAGTACCTATGGTTAGCTTATTAGAAAATACTTTAATTGACTTGAATTATGTAAGTAAAAAAAGTTAAAAAAATGAAGGCTATAAATTATATAGTGATGAATGATGATTGTTAAATATTACCTAGTGATAGTCTAACATTATACCGATTCATCTATTTTTTTATATAAGATTAACTTTATACATTTTTATCTTTAAATATTAAAAATAATTATATATAGTATATATATTTCATTTATTTAAAAGATAATAAGAATTATGACGTAGTAGGTCTACCCTGTGACTGCAAATCTTCAGGTAGAGGTTCGAATCCTCCATAATTCTAAGCATATATTAGTTTAATTATCTAGTTTCTTTTTATAATAATAAATTTACATTTATTAATTTATAATAAATTCTTATTGTAAATGAAGTAAGCTTATTTTTGTAAATATGTATCAAGATCCAGGACATAAGGAAGATAAGAGATTTGCCACTGTAGAATTAAAATCCTCTATAAGTTTGTGATATGAACGGTGATTTTTATCTACTAATGCTAAAGACATTGGAACATTATATTTAATATTTGCTTTATTTTCAGGGTTATTAGGAACAGCTTTTTCTGTTCTTATTAGAATGGAGCTAAGTGGTCCAGGTGTACAATATATTGCTGACAATCAATTATATAATAGTATTGTGACTGCACATGCTATATTGATGATATTTTTTATGGTTATGCCTGCTTTAATTGGAGGTTTTGGTAATTTCTTATTACCATTATTAGTAGGAGGTCCTGATATGGCATTCCCTAGATTAAATAACATAAGTTTTTGATTACTAATACCTAGTTTAATATTATTAATTTTATCTGCCGTGATAGAAGGTGGAGCTGGTACAGGGTGAACTTTATATCCTCCTTTATCAGGAGTACAAAGTCATAGTGGACCTAGTGTAGATTTAGCTATATTTGCTTTACACTTATCAGGTGTAAGTAGTTTATTAGGTGCTATTAATTTTATAACTACTATAGTAAATATGAGAACTCCAGGTATAAAATTACATAAATTGGCTTTATTTGGTTGAGCTGTAGTTATTACAGCTGTATTATTATTATTATCTTTACCAGTATTAGCTGGTGGAATAACAATGGTGCTTACAGATAGAAATTTTAATACATCTTTCTTTGAAACAGCTGGTGGTGGTGATCCTATTTTATTCCAACATCTTTTCTGATTTTTCGGTCATCCAGAAGTTTATATATTAATTGTGCCAGCTTTCGGTATAATAAGTACAACTATTTCTGCTAATTCAAATAAATCTATATTTGGATATATAGGAATGGTATATGCTATGATGTCTATTGGAATATTAGGATTTATTGTTTGAAGTCATCACATGTATACAGTTGGTTTAGACGTGGATACAAGAGCTTATTTCACTGCCGCTACTTTAATTATAGCTGTACCTACAGGTATTAAAATTTTTTCTTGATTAGCTACATGTTATGGAGGATCTATAAAATTAACTCCTTCTATGTTATTTGCATTAGGTTTTGTATTTATGTTTACTATAGGAGGATTAAGTGGTGTTGTATTAGCTAATGCTTCACTGGATATTGCTTTCCATGATACTTACTATGTAGTAGCTCATTTTCATTACGTTTTAAGTATGGGAGCTGTATTTGCAATGTTTAGTGGATGATACTTCTGAGTACCTAAAATATTAGGTTTAAATTATAACATGTTATTATCTAAAGTTCAGTTCTGAATTTTATTTATAGGGGTAAACTTAACATTCTTCCCTCAACATTTTTTAGGTTTACAAGGAATGCCTAGAAGAATAAGCGATTATCCTGATGCTTTTGCAGGATGAAATTTAATAAGTAGTTTTGGATCTATTATTAGTGTTGTAGCTGCTTGATTGTTCTTATATATAGTATATGCACAATTAGTAGAAGGAAAGTCTACAAGCAGATACCCTTGAATGACTCCTCAATTTTATAGCGATTCACTTCAAGCTTACTTAAATAGAAGTTACCCTAGCTTGGAATGAGCACTAAGTAGTCCTCCAAAACCTCATGCTTTTGTAAGTTTACCTTTACAAAGTAAAATTTTTCTCCGTTAGTTATAAGATAAAAAATAAATTAACTTGAACTACAATACTTTCTTTAGTCATAGTAGGTTTATATACGTATGCTTTTAAAATAGGTATTCATTATTTGTTCGAATTTAATTTAATTGATAATATTATTTCTTGACCTTCTTTTATTTTTAGTTTACATCTACCTTTTACTCGTTGATATATTAAAGAGAGTTTATACTCTTTATTCTCTTCATTAAAATATGATTTCGATACTATATGAGGTATACCTTTAGTTGGACCTATTGATTCCTTACCTAGTAATGTTAAAAATATTACTCCTACTAATGCTGAAGTTATTCCTACTCATCTTAGCATGACTAGTAAAGACATGGGAAGCTCAGGGCATACTAGTGGAGACCCAAGGAAAAGTACTACGAGCTCAGCAGAAGATGTTGCAGCTACTAAAGCTTATGTAAAACAAATGGAGGATTTTATGGAGGAATATGCTACTCAAAATATATCTATGGCAGATAAGCTTAAAAAAGCAGGTGAAGCTAAAATATATTATGAAGATAAACCTGAAGTTCAAAATGCGATATTAGCTTTACTTCAAACTCAATCTAGTTATCTTAATAAGTCTTTTGAAGCACGTAATGTTTGAATTAGTTTAAATAAAAATTATTTATCTCAAGAGGTAAAATTAAAATTAGATGGAATGGAACTAAAAAGAACTTTAATACAAAACGAATATTGACGTAAGGTAGAAAATTTAAGTGAAGCTCGTAGTATTGACGCTAGTATAAAAGAATTTTTTACTCTAACTAATGCTTATAGAAATTCACTTAATAAAGAACTTAATATAGCTGAAGAAGAAGTACATAAAAACCTTAGATTAACTATTGCATATAAAGATCCTAAAGTTAAAACAGTAGTAAATTCGGACTTAGTTACAATAAAAAAAATATTTAATGAACAAGATAATTACTTAAAAAAAAGAATAGAAGAAATTATATTTAATAAAAAAAGTAATTAACCTTGAGTTAATATAATACTAAATAATTACTTGTTTTTTTTCTTAGTGCTTGCTATTTTTGCACGTAGAAAAATTTTTTCTAAAAAAATCTCTTTAGCTTAAAGATATAGCGGAATATTTTTAATATTCAGATTTCAGTTCAATTCTGAAAAGAGATTAGACTATCTTGGCTTTTTTAGGTAGAACTTTGTAAAAGAAAATTGTTTTAAATAATTAATCTCCTTTTAATATTATTTATGTTAAATAGATTAATTCAGTTATATACAAAAAAATGTATTATTTAATTGCAATTAAATTTTTATCGGTTATAGTACCTACTTTACTTAGTGTAGCTTATGTGATGGTAGCAGAAAAAATAATTAGTTTGCAAAAAAAATTTGTATTTAAATATGTAGTATTTTCTGTACTATTTGAGGTATTTGTTGGATTTTTAAAGATTATTCGTGTTTCTTGTAAAAAGTTCATTGTATTTAATTTATTAGATGAATATATTAATATATATTTAAATCATTTTAGAGCTCATTTCTTAAAATATTTCTTAAATCATTCTTTCTATCAAAGCTTAGATATTAGTCTAGATTTATTAATAATAAAAATTTATAATGATATACAAAGGATTAATCCTTTAATTTTTTTAATTTTAGGTTATAATATTTATATGTTTTTAAGGGATATCGATCCTATATTTATATATTTATCCTTTTTTATATTTTTAATTGGTATATTTATTCAATTAATAGTTATATTAAAAAATTGAATAGAAAATACTGCTATAAAAGCAGAATTTCACTTAGTTCATTTCTTAGTAAAATATTTTTTAATTTTTTTGTTAATTGTTAATGCATATATCTTAATAATAGTGGGAGAAAAGCTTTGATTTTTAATAATAAATTATATAAAAAAGTTTTTTTTTAAATCACATATTTTTACAAAATTAAAAGATATGAAATTATCTTTAGAATACAAATTACGTAAAAGCCCTAAAAACCCTAAAAATCCTAATAGTAAAGATTTACTGTTAATTAATAAAAAAAAAGATGAAAAATCAAAAAAATTAGAGTTAAAAAAAAGAGCTGAAGATTTAAAGAATAAAGTTTTAAATAATCAAAGAAATAGTGTATTTAATGAATGTAGATATAATAGTGAGGATGTGAAGACAAATATTAAAGAATTATCCTTCAGTAAGAATAGAAATTGAGATGGAAGACTTGCTATAGATAAAACTCCTGAATTTTCAAAAACAGATCAAATAAATTTTATTAATGAAGAGTTATATGAATATGAGAAAAAGATAGAAAAGTTTAAAAAAATCGTTATAAATATAGATAAAGGTAAAGAAAATTTTTATCCTAATGAATCAAGATCGTTATTAAATAACTACATAGATGTTATAGAAAATAGACTTTTACCTGACCTAAAAAGTCAAAAAACTTCTTTGAATAAAAAAAGGTTTAAATATTAGGTATTTAGATTTAAATTATAAAGCGACTATCTTGGCTTTTTTAGGTAGAACTTTGTAAAAGAAAATTGTTTTAAATAATTAATCTCTTTTTAATATTATTTATGTTAAATAGATTAATTTAGTTATATATATATAATGTATTATTTAACTCCAACTTTTATATCTATCTTTGAAGTTTTATTGGTTATAGTACCTGCTTTACTTAGTGTAGCTTATGTAACTGTAGCAGAAAGAAAAACCATGGCTAGTATGCAGAGAAGATTAGGTCCCAATGCAGTAGGGTATTACGGGTTATTACAAGCCTTTGCAGATGCTTTAAAACTTTTATTAAAAGAATATGTAGCACCTACACAAGCTAATATTGTATTATTTTTCTTAGGTCCTGTTATAACCCTAATATTTGCTTTATTAGGTTATGGAGTTATTCCTTATGGACCCGGTTTAGCTATTAATGATTTAAATTTAGGTGTATTATATATGTTAGCTGTATCATCTTTAGCTACTTATGGTATATTGTTAGCAGGATGAAGTGCTAATAGTAAATATGCTTTTTTAGGTTCACTTAGAAGTACTGCTCAATTAATCAGTTATGAATTAATACTAAGTTCAGCTTTATTATTAGTAATTATGTTAACAGGTAGTTTAAATTTAAGTGTAAATGTAGAATCACAAAGGGCTGTCTGATTTATATTGCCCTTATTACCTATATTTATAATATTTTTTATAGGTTCTATCGCAGAAACTAATAGACCTCCTTTTGATTTAGCTGAGGCTGAATCTGAATTAGTAAGCGGATTTATGACAGAACACGCAGCGGTAGTTTTTGTATTCTTTTTTTTAGCTGAATACGGTAGTATTGTCTTGATGTGTATACTAACTAGTTTATTATTTTTAGGTGGTTATTTAATATTAGATCTAATTTATTTATTAACTTATTTAGATTTCATCGTTAAGGAAATTTTTATTATAGATTGAATTCTTGCCTTAGATTATCTTTTAGAAGATATAATGAGCACTCCTACTTTGGAAGGGTTAATACTTGGATTTAGTTTAGGATTTAAAAGTTCTATGATGATCTTTACTTTTATATGAGCCAGAGCTTCTTTCCCTAGAATACGTTTTGATCAATTAATGTCTTTTTGTTGAACTATTTTACTACCTATAGTGTTTGCCTTTATAATAATAGTTCCTTGTATTTTATATAGTTTAGATATCTTTCCTATTAATTCTAATTTGTTTTAATTTTTTGTTATTTTGTTTTTTCTTTAGTTTTGTAAATTAAGATTTGGTCTTCCAAATAATAGTTCATGTTATTGTTAACTTATGAAGTAATTACCTTATAATTATAAAGGAAAGTAGTTTTTAGTTTCTAATAATAAATGTTATCTTCCCTGTTACTAATACCTTTATTGGGTATATTTTCTATATCTAGTAATATTTCCTTTCAAGATAATCATGATAAACTAAGATCCTATAAAATAACTGCTTTTGTAACTTCTATTTTAAATTTAATTTTATCTTTAATTATATTTATTTTATTTGATTTTAGTTGTAATCAATTCCAATTTGTTCAAGAACATTATGATATGAATTTGTTTGATGTTTATCTAGGAGTAGATGGTATATCAATATATTTTGTATTATTAACTACTATAATAATGCCAATAGCTATACTATCTAATTGAAATTCAATAACTGAAAATGTAAAATCTTATTTAATAATAATGTTATTATTAGAAACATTATTATTAGCAGTATTTTTAGTATTAGATATTTTATTATTTTATATATTTTTTGAAAGTATATTACCTCCTTTATTTTTATTAATAGGTTTGTTTGGATCTAGTAATAAAGTAAGGGCTAGTTTTTATTTATTTTTATATACATTATTAGGTTCTTTGTTTTTATTATTATCTATTTTAACTATGTCATCTATTATGGGTACTACTGATTTTGATGCTTTATTTAAAACAAATTTTGATTATACTACACAAATCTTCTTATTTATTGGTATATTTATTGCATTTGCAGTTAAAACTCCTACTATTTTTTTAAATAATTGACTATTAAAAGCTCATGTAGAATCTCCTTTAGGTGGAAGTATAGTATTAGCAGGTATTGTATTAAAATTAAGTTTATATGGTATATTTAGATTAATTTTACCTATACTACCTAAAGCATCTTTAGATTATACATTTATAGTATTTGTAATAGGTGTAATTACAATAATATATGCTAGTTTTAGTACATTAAGAACTACAGATATTAAGGAATTAATTGCTTATAGTTCAGTGTCTCACGCAGCTGTTTATTTAATAGGGGTATTTAGTAATACAATACAAGGAATAGAAGGAGGTATTGTTTTAGGTTTAGCTCACGGATTTGTATCTAGTGGTTTATTTATATGTGCAGGTGGTATATTATACGATAGATCTGGAACTAGATTAATACATTATTATAAAGGTATAACTCAAATGATGCCTTTATTTTCTATTTTATTTTTTATATTGTGTTTAGGTAATTGCGGAGCACCTTTAACTTTAAATTTTGTAGGAGAATTTATGAGTTTATATGGAGTATTTGAAAGATTACCTATATTAGGTGTATTTGCTAGTACATCTATTGTATTTTCAGCTGCCTACACTATTTATATGTTTAATCGAATAAGTTTTGGTGGATCATTTACTAAATTCTTTGAAGAAAATATAAGCGATGTTACAAAGAGAGAGTTTTTTTTACTATTTATATTAGTAGGTTTTACAATAATTCTTGGTATATATCCTTCTATCATTTTAGATGGATTACATTATTCTGTTACAAGTTTAATATATAAATATAATTCATTTATTTAGTATTTAAATTTTTCTATTCTTATATACTTTATATATTTATAGTATTATAATATAATTTAATCAATTAGTTTGGTTTGATTTTTCGTTTAAAAGTAAACGCTAATACTTTTTATAGTATTATATTAAATATATAATACCTTTTATGCCTCAATTAACACCTTTTTATTTTTTAAATGAAGTAACTTTTGCTTTTGCTGTAATAATCTTAACTATATATATGTTATCTAAATATATATTACCTAGATTTGTTCGTTTATTTTTAGCTCGTACTTTTATATCTAAATTGTTTTAATATCCTTATTTATCTATTTCCCGATTGAGGTTGCTTAATCTTTATTATGAAGATTAACCTTCTAATTAAAATATATATCTACTCGTTTTTACTAGAATTATTATAGCATGTTTTATTGTTTAATATTTATTAAGATTTACTTTTCAATTATTTCATACAGTTAATTAACCACATATTGAATCGAATTATTAAATTTTAAGATGAATACTTTACTTCGTGACTACCCTACAAATTTAAGTACTGAAATAGTAAGTCCTTTAGATCAATTTGAAATCAGAGATTTATTAAGTATAGATGCACCAGTACTAGGTAATTTACATATATCTATCACCAATATAGCTTTATTCTTAATTATTGGAGCTTTTTTTATATTAGCTCTTAATCTTTTAAGTACAAACTCGAATAAAATAATAAGTAATAAATGATCAATAGGTCAAGAATCTTTGTATGCTACAATACATAGTATAGTAACTAACCAAATTAACACTAAAAGTGGTCAAATGTACTTTCCATTTTTATTTGCTTTATTTATATTTATATTAATAAATAACTTAATAGGAATGGTTCCTTATAGTTTTGCTTCTACAAGCCATTTTGTATTAACATTTGCTTTAAGTTTTACTATAGTTTTAGGTGCAACAATTTTAGGATTCCAAAAACATGGTTTAGTATTCTTCTCTCTTTTGGTACCTGCTGGTTGTCCTTTAGCTTTATTACCTTTATTAGTTTTAATAGAATTTATTTCATATTTAGCTAGAAATATTTCTTTAGGTTTAAGATTAGCTGCAAACATATTATCAGGACATATGTTATTAAACATTTTAGCAGGTTTCACATATAATATTATGACTTCAGGTATAATCTTCTTTTTCTTAGGATTAATACCTTTATCTTTTATTATTGCCTTTTCAGGTTTGGAGTTAGGTATAGCCTTCATACAAGCTCAAGTATTTGTAGTATTATCTTCTGGTTATATTAAAGATGGATTGGATTTACATTAAAGAATAAAAATATATGATACATATTCTTATTTTTTAGTGAAAGTTCTATATTTCATTTACATTAAAAATTATATTTTTATTATAAAATCTATCTAGATTTTATTAGGATAATTAAAAATGTCCTAATTATTTGCTCATTAAAGGGTATAAGTAATAATGTGAATAATTTTTACTTTAAGTATACCTAATACGGTATCTTAGTATACTCATGGATATAATATACTGTATAATCCCCATTCAAATATAAAGACAAGATCATTTATAGAGTAAGCAGAAGTTGTCTACATAAATTACTAGATAAGTATCTTAGTTTGGTTTAGTGATAAAAGAGAAAAGTTATTTGATAATAAATAGGTGTGTAAATTTTTACTTTAAGCAAAAGGTTTAGGTATGATATAGAAAATGTATTAAATTAATAGAAAAATTTTTCGACATATATAATTTAAAAAATAAGCTAGCAATACAAAGCATGCTTTAATCAGTTTTTTTAGAGAGTAAAATTTACAGAAAATAGCTTAAGATTATTCGAACCAAAAGTTATGGTCATCAAAAAAGGTGAGTAAAAATACATAGTGATGGTATTAAACCATTACAAAAAAAAAGATAGTTGAGTTTGGTGATGGCTCTGATTGAACGCTGTCAAAGTGCTTGACACATGCTAATCGTACGTTTAATTTAATGAATAATTTTATTAAAAGTGGTGAACAGGTGAGTATAGATATCCGCCCGACCTTAAAGAGAGGGGGAAAATCCCTCATATTAAAAAAAAGGGTGTAATGCCGCTTTAAGAGGACTTAAGGAAATATCGTCGAGATAGGTAGTTGTTAAGATAATTACTTAACAAGCCTTAACTCTCGTAGTCGAAACTGAGACGGTTGATCGACCACATTGGGTCTGAAAAAAACCCAAGGCAACATAGTACAGCAGTGAGGAATTTTGGTCAATGGCCTAACGGCTGAACTGGTAACTTTGAGGAATGGAGCATGAGTTTAAGAGAAAGTATCTCTGCTTTATTTATAAATAAATAAAATTCTTAATGTTTATTGATAATGACGATAAACATATTGATGCCTTGACTAATTACGTGCCAGCAGTCGCGGTAATACGTAAGAGGCTAGTGTTATTCATCTTTAATAGGTTTAAAGGGTACTTAGACGGTAAGAATTTCCTTTATATAGGTACATTTTTACTAGAGTTTTATATGAGAAGGTAGTACTTAGAGTGTAGAGTTATAATTCGCTAATACTTTAGGGACTGGTAAAAGCGAAGGCAACCTTTTATGTAAAAACTGACGTTCAAGGACGAAGGCTAAGATAGCAAACAGGATTAGATACCCTAGTAGTCTTAGCAGAAAATGATGAATGCCATAGGTTAGGTTTAACTTAGTCTATAAATGAAAATGTAAGCATTCCACCTCAAGAGTAATGTGGCAACGCAGGAACTGAAATCACTAGGCCGTTTCTAACCCCAGCAGTGAAGTATGTTATTTAATTCGATGACCCGCGAAAAACCTTACCACAATTTGAATGTTATTAATTTTAATTAATAATACAAGTGTTGCACGGCTGTTTTCAGTTAATGTTGTGAAACTGCGGATTCGTCCGTGGAATTAACGAATACCCTGGCTCTATTTATAAAGTGTTAATATAGAGCAGTTGCTTGATAAAGTCAGGATTTTATCAAGGGAGGAGGGATTAAGACAAGTCATCATGGCCTTAATATTGTGGGCTATAGACGTGCCACATATACCTAGACAAAGAGAAGCAAAAATGCGAATTTAAGCTAATCTCAAAAAATAGGATAAAATATGGATATGGATTGTAGTCTGAAATTCGGCTACATGAATAAGAAATTGCTAGTAATCGTGAATCACCATGTCACGGTGAATAAAACTTTGGATTGGTACTAATCACTCGTCGCATGCTGAAAGGAATTGGTGCAATAAGTTTGCTTCTCTATTATGAGTGCTTAAATGATAGGATTTTAATCTTATAATATAATTCTTCGTATGCGCTATTCTAATTGGTGTTAAGTCGAAATACGGTTCGTGTAGTGGAAGTTGCACGGGATTTATAAAAATTATAAAAAAATTAAACTAAAAAAAAGAAGGGTTCCGTTGGTAGGTATGACGGTTGAATGATATGAATTCCATTCAATAGAGTTCGAATCTCTAATCTTCAATTTAATTAATACTCTTATATGAAATAGATAATATTTATATAAAACTTATTATTTTATATATACAAAGTATAGTTCTATCCTCAGGTATACTAATTAAAAAGTATATTAATATACAAGGAGGGTTCCTTTATTGGTAAGAAGGGCTGAGCTGTAAACTCAGTAGTTATAAACTTTTAAGAGTTCGAATCTCTTGTCTCCTAATTAAAAATATTATAATTGTAAGCCTCTATAGCTCAAAGGTAGAGCTTGATACTGTTAATATCATGATAGATGTTCGATTCATCTTAGAGGCGTGAAATAGATTTATATTAATTGAAGAGGAGGGGTATTAGCATAATAGGTAATGCATATGACTTTTAATCATTATTATATAAGTTCGAATCTTGTATACCCTAAATAAAATAATGATAGTTTAATTAAGGTTTTTCTTTAAAGGTTAAGGGTTATACTATCACTACTAAACAACCCTGCAAAATAATATTAAATTAGCTTTATATTAACCTCCCCCCCTTTCACCATCATCACTCGCTTCACCATCATCACCCGCTTCACCACCATCACCCGCTTCACAATCATCACCCGCTTCACCACCATCACCCGCTTCACAATCATCACCCGCTTCATCCTTTTTTTTAGTTTACTAAAGGATAAATATATTTATGTATAGGTTTTACATCGTACTATTTAGGAATAAATGCTCTCTAAATTTTTCTACTCTTATGCGACAGAGTTTACTACTTTAACCTTTAAAGTTCATTAATTTGAAACATCTTTTTAAGATAAACTGTATTTTTAATAATAGCGATTATAAGTTAATTGGTAAACTAATCATCTACCTCATGATTTTTGTCAGTTCGATTCTGACTAGTCGTATTTAAATTTTTATTTATTTAAATTAATCTTAGAAATTGTAGTTTAACGGTAAAACAGTAATTTTCCATATTACAGATTCAGGTTCGATTCCTGGCAGTTTTATAATAGAGGTATATTCTCCTTTTGTAGAAGGAGAATATACTAAAAAGATATTATTAAATAAATTAATGAAATAAAAAAATATTGTTATAATAAAGCCTTTAAGATAAATAAAAGCAGGTATGAAGCGTATATGTTAATATTTTTTTATGAAAAAATTTATTTAAAGGTTATTATAGAAGGAAAGATAAATCAGGTAATTATATAAAATATTGTTTAGCTTTAGTAACAGGAAGGGTTTAGAATTAATAACTTAATAGGTAAAGGACTACTCTGTCGCAGTGGTAGATGTCGGTTCGAATCCGACTTAATTCGAATAAAATAAAATATTTATTTTGAGTATATATGAAGTAAGGAAAAGTTTCCATAGGTAGGGTAAGGTATTTGCTAAATATTGTGTTTATACACTTGGGTGTTCGAATCACCTCTTTTCCGAGATATGCTTTTTTAAGAGTATAGTTTAATGGTAAAATAGGGAGCTTCAACCTCCAAATTCTCAGTTCGAGTCTGAGTACTCTTGCGAGTTATCCTTTACGAAGGTAAGATATATAAAAAATATTAATATGGATAATTTGTTTATTATATATGAAACATATACAAACGGTTATAGAACGGAAATCTTAGATGTTATTTCATTTTTGGCTATTTTATGTGGTATATTAGTTATTATTAGTAAAAATCCTATTGTTTCTGTTTTATTTTTAATAGGTTTATTTGCAAGTATTTCTTGTTATTTAATAATGTTAGGATTAAGTTTTATAGGTTTGTCTTATTTAATAGTTTATATAGGTGCAGTTTCTATATTGTTTTTATTTATTTTGATGTTAATAAATATTAGAATAAGTGAATTACAAAGTAATACTAGCAATAGTATACTTTTAGCTATAGCTATAGCTATATCTTTTAATTACCCTGTTTTTCAATTATTACCTTATAATATTACTATTATAAATAATTACTATAATTTAAATCATATTTTACAAAATATATCTTTAAATTTAAAGAATAAAAAATTAAATTTATATAATGAGGATATACATTTTGTAACAAGTAAGATATGAGACGGTAATTTAATCGAAAATAGCCATATCACTAGTATAGGGAGTATTATGTATACTAATTATAATATGTGGTTAATATTAGCTAGTTTTATATTACTATTAGCAATGGTAGGTGCTATAGTTATAACAATAAAACCAAAAAATTAAATATAAAAACGAAATAAAAAAATGAAATTAAATACTATGTATGTTTTATCTTTATATGATAAAAAAAATGACTCTGGCAATCAGAAGTATTTTTCAAAATCATCCTTTTCATTTAGTATCCCCTTCACCTTGACCTTTTTATACTAGTCTTTGCTTATTTAGCTTAACTACAACGGGTGCACTATCTATGCATAGTTTTAGCTGAGGATATTATACATATTATTTAGCATTTCTTGCATTAGTATTTTCTATGTCATTCTGATTCCGTGATATAATAACAGAGGGTACTTTTTTAGGTAATCATACTTTAGCTGTGCAAAAAGGATTAACTTTAGGTGTTATATTATTTATAGTTTCTGAAGCTTTATTCTTCATGGCTATATTTTGAGCTTATTTTCATAGTGCCTTAACACCTACAGTTGAATTAGGGGCTCAATGACCTCCTTTAGGTATAGAACCTGTTAATCCTTTTGAATTACCTTTACTAAATACAGTAATCTTATTATCAAGCGGGGCTACAGTAACTTATGCTCATCATTCTTTAATTAAAGGTGATAGAAAAGGATCTCTAAATGGATCTATAGCCACTGTAGTTTTAGCTCTTATTTTTACAGGTTTCCAAGGATTAGAATATAGTGTTTCATTATTTACTATTAGTGATGGTGCTTTTGGTACGTGTTTTTTTTTTTCTACTGGTTTCCATGGGTTACATGTTATAATAGGTACAGCTTTTTTAGGTGTGGCTTTGTGAAGAATATATGCTTATCATTTAACCAACCATCATCATTTAGGGTTTGAAGGGGGTATTTACTATTGACATTTTGTTGATGTAGTATGAATGGGTTTGTATCTAGCACTATATTACTGAGGATCATAACTAATCAAGAGTTACTCAGTAATACAGAAAATCTTTTATGAGCCTCTTCTAACGAAGATCCCTCAGAAAGTAAAGACTCTGATTTGGAAGATTTAGCAGATATTAATGATAATATATCTATTAAAAGTGGAGATTCCGATGAAACTAAAGATTTAAAGGAAAACATTCAAAAAGGAAAAACTGAATTAGATGGTATGCAAAAGGAGAGAGAAGGGATTAACAATGAACATAGTCGTGCTCAGGATAATGATGACGAAGAGAAAGAAGAAAAAGAACTTAAAAAACTGGAGTCCATGGATGATAATATAAATGAAAAAAAGAAAGAATTATTGAATCTAAAAGAAGAATATGAATCTCGTTCGAATAAACGGAAAAGAGATTCCGATGACGAAGGTGATAACGATAGAGAAGGTCCAGGTCCAGGTCCAGGTCCAGGTCCATCCACAGGAAATACAGGAGGTTCTCCTTTGGATTATGTTCTTGAACAAGAAAGTCTTGAGATGCCATCTATTTATGATGATACCGAATAATTTTATTAGCTTGGTTAATTTAATTTATTAATTAATGCTATTATATGAATTCCTAATTAATGGTATTCATAAAAAGATTCTTTAATTTAACAGGTAAAATACATTTTTGATAAGAATGATATTCAAGTTCAAGTCTTGAAAGAATTAAATTTATACATTTAAATCCTATAGTTTTGCATATTAAAATATATAGTGAATTAAAGAGAATTGGCCGAGTGGTTTAAGGCGGCTAACTTGAGATTAGTTGTAAATCTAATTTATCATGGGTTCGAATCCCATATTCTCTGAAATGTATTAAATATGTATTTTTTTTGTAATTAAATATAATCAATTCTCATTAGCTCAAGGGTAGAGCAGAATACTTCTAATATTCTGATTTTAGTTCGAATCTAAAATGGGAATTTTCTAAAGTATTTTTATTAATAAATTTAAAAGGTTAATTTATGTTTATACCAACAACTCATCTTTATACACCTCTCTAAAATTAAATTTACTTTTTTTTAATAAATAAGAAAAAAGAGGAATAAGCTATGTTTATGTTAACCTCTAACTTTACATAAACAAAATTATAAAATACCACCTTAAACATTTCATAACAAGATCCTTAATAAGGATAGAGAGATTATGACTTAATCTCAACAAAATCTTTCTTTATATTTTTGTAACATCTACTATACAACACTTTCTCCTTTATCAAATTTAACCGTAACTAAGACGCCAAAATGACGTCACCTAAAGAGATGTAACTAATGCTCTCTTTTCAAGAGTACAGAAAGTAAGTAGAAACAACAGGCCTAATGGCAAGGCAGGAACAACGCTACAAGAGGGCAAGACAGGAACAGCGCTACAAGAGCGGTGAGATCGATACAAGAGCAACGATACCTAAGCTAATACCACAACAAGGGTACCAGAGCTAATACCACAACAGGGTTATCCGAGCTAATACAATAGCAACGGTACAAGAGTGGGGAGATTGAGATAACAGCAGAGATACCAGAGGGCAAGGCAGGAACAACGCTACAAGAGTAAGGAGATCGAGATAACAACAGAGGTACAAGACTGACGATATAAGAACAATAAATGGACTATCAATAATGAGGACACCGCACAGCAACAAATATATAAGATCGCACACTCCCTCCTAGCGAAAATAACCATTCTGGTTCATCATAATCAAAAGATGAGTATTATTCTCATAAGGTCGATAGTGTAGTGAAGACAAGTAAGTACATCCCTCTATAATAAAAATATTATATTATCCATAAATAAAATGTAATAATTAAAATTTTTATTTATTTTGTTAAATAACAGATCATAATTTAGTAGTAGAATCTCTTCCTTGGGCGAAGAGTGCCCAAGTGCGAATCTTGGTGATCTGAACTATAATCTTGCTATAAATTATATAGTGATATAATGATAGTGTACTAGATATAGAAAAATGTTTATATATAATATAAATAAGTATATAAAGAGACTATTAGGGAGCCCTGTAATTGCTATGTATTAAAGAGTAATGGATTTATGTACTAAACATATAAACTCTAAGAGAAATTAAATAATAAACGAAGGCGAATTGAAATATCTTAGTAGCTTTAGGAAAAGAAATCAAACGAGATTCTACAATTAGTGTGAATGAAAGTAGAGTAGCCTATATGTCAGTGTGATATATAAATAAGTAAAATGGATAAAAATCTGTTTAAATATTAAGGGGAACCTTCCTCTAAGGCTAAATATAATACATAAGCGACAGTGAAGAGTACCGTGAGGGAAAGGGTGAAATAGTAGTTTTATAAGCAGCTCGAGCTAAGGCAAGAGCGTACCTTTTGCATAATGGGTCACCAAGTTAACATTAGATGCGAGCAATTTGCTTAGTTAAACCGATGATCAAAAATGAATTAGTATCTAAAGTTAGACCCGAAGCTAGGTGATCTTACTATAGTCAGGATTATAAAAGTCCGAACGGGTTATCGTAGCAAAGATATCCGAAGAATTATGGTAAGTATAGTGAAAGACAAAACTGACCTAGATAGCTGGTTTTCTGCGAAACCTATAATAGTAGGCAATTTAAGTAACATCTTCGCAGGTACAGAACTTAATCTCAGGCAAGGTGTTTAAAATTTTTCAGTTAGGTTTATTAACTAAAAATCAACATTTTACTTTGTATATATCGGGGAGTCGTAGAGACTTTATCGGTGAGTATGTAGACTCGGAATGGCAAAGATGAATCTTGAATTATCAGACATAGAATGATAAGGTTGTATGTCAAAAGGGAAACAGCCCAGAACAAGAGTTAAGGTTCCGAAATTATTGTTAAGTGAAATTAAGAAAGTCTTTATTCAAGTCGACAAGGAGATGGGCTTAGAAGCAGCCATTATTCAAAGATCTCGTAATAGAGCGCTTGTTAATTTTTAAAGGCATCGAAAATTTAACGGATCTAAACAATGTACCGAAACCTTGTCCATAATAGATAATAATAAATATATTATTGTCTTTTACTGGGGTAGCAGAACATTGAGTAAACCTGCTTCATTATATTATTTTATAATATATGAGTAAAAAACAGCAAACTCAAGAGATAATGGTGACATGAGTAACAAAAAAGAAGTTGTAGGTGGTAATTTGTAAAATAAATTATCCGGTTTCTTTCTTTAAGAAGGAAGAAACCCAACTCTCGCCTAAAGCTTATGGATTTTTTAAAGTAACGGCCTCTAAGTTTACAATCCCAAAGGTTGAAATGATGAGAAAATCTTATTACTTAAAAGACAACATTTTAATAGTGAAAAGTGTGCTGGAAAAAATAAGTAATATATTAATATTTGACAATAAACTCAAAAGATGAGTTAAATATTAATGAAAAAAACCGTACCTAGAAACTGTGACAAGTAAGCTAGTATAAAATACGAAGGCGTAATGATGAGCTAACAATCATAAAGGAACTCGGCAAACTAACTACCGTAACTTAGGGATAAGGAGGGCTCATTCGTCCCGAAATTTTCGGGTAAGAAGGAAGAAGCATAAAATATTGTTGTACGACTGTTTAATTAAAACAAAGCACTTTGCATAAAGACTTAAAGTCTAAGTATAGAGTGTGATTTCTGCCCGGTGCCGGCTGGTTAACGAAAATAACTAACTTTAAAAGGTTTGGTACTGTAGGAACCCCCGGTTAATGGCGGCCTTATCTTGAGGGTCCTAAGGTAGCGGAATACCTTGACTGTTAAATGCAGTCTTTGCATGAATGATGTAACGATACAACAGCTGTCTCTATGATTGACTCAGTGAAATTGGCATAACTGTGCAGATACAGTTTACCTCTAGTTAGACGAGAAGACCCTATGCAGCTTTACTGTTACTAATTATTAAGTACGGTTGGGGACAAATTTGAGTAAATAAGGTAATTGATGAGATAGAAATGTAATACCTTTATTTGTGGATCGTATTGTATAGATTAATTAATCTTCCGTTAAAAAACGGTTAACCTTAGAAAGGAAAAATTGCTAGGAGACAGTTTATGCGGGGCACAGACCCCACAAAGAGTAAATGGGAGTGTCCAATTATGTTTTACGCCTTTTATTTAAGGATGTATCACTAAATAAAATTCTAATGTAATTTTTTGTTTGTAATAGTAGATAGCAATACGCTATATTCTATCTTATTTATGTATAGATGTACAAGCTTAAACACATTTTGTGTTTAATTATTATTGCTTTTTTGTATCTAAATGCCCCTCTGGGTATGGATTTACAAAACTTTAATGAGGAACACAATTTTTTTTAGGTAGGATTTTGATTAAAGTGAAATTAGTCGTAGTTAAATTATTATGAAGAAGATATGTACTTAGTACGAATCCTCTTCTAATATTTTATTAGTTATTATATATAGACGCTGCTCACTACTACGTAGTGAGCAGCGTATATAATGGTTATGTAGAATACTTATCAAGTTTAATGGCTTAATCCTGCCTTACTGTTTGACCACCAACAAGTCTTACAGTCGCGTAAGCGGGGCATAGGATCACAAGACACAAAAAGGAAAGGTCTTGGATTATTGGAAAAGCTACGCTAGGGATGTTTGTCCTTCAATGTTTAAAACCATTGTTATTTAATTGGGTTAATTTCAAAAATTACTTATACTAGTTGTAAGTAGATTTGAAGCGAAGTTTATTAAAATAAAATCGTTCAACGACTAAAGACACCCAACATTTTTTGAATTATGTTAAGAAAAATTTTATGCGTAAATAAATATAAATTCTTGTATAATAATATAATATCTTATATTTTTAGTAAAAAAATAAATAGTGTTTATAAATTAGTGCCTTTTAATGGACATGCTTATAATCATGTAGGTAAAACTAAATATCTACCTCCTGTAAGTAAAGAATGAAAAAATAGTGTTTATAACTTTAACTCTAATAATTTTGTTAACTATCCTCTTTACGATTTAAAAATAAATTATTTAATTAAAACTTATTTTAATTTATATTTTAGTCCTAAATTTTTACAACGTAAATATAAATCTCCTATTAAAAGAATAAAATCTAATAATAAAATATTTGTAAGCAAAGCTGAAATTAAACATACTAATTCGAAATCTATAATTACAATTTATGTTTATAATAGAGAAAGATTTATTTTATTAAAAAAAATAAATATATTAAAAAAATATTTGTTTAAATATTTTAGTGTAATACTAAAGAAAATGATTTTATCTAGAAGAATAAAAAGTAATAATTTAACAAAAGATTCTAGTTTTTTATGAAAATTAGCTAAATATAAAGTAGTAAAAGATAAACTTAAACTTAACCAAAAAAGAAGAAGAATTTTATATAAAGCAATTAGATATTGTATTATTATACTTTACAGAATTTTACGTAGAATTAGAAACTTAAGATTAAGATTAAGTTTAAATAAGTATAAATTTGAAGAAATCTTTTTATATAGATTAAGTAAATTAATAAGTAAATTTTATGGTAAAAAGGTGGAATTTAATATTGTAAATTTGAAGTCTGTAGCTTTTAATGTAGATATATTTACAGAAATTATAATGAAAAGATTAAATAAACGAAGCCCTAGTAGTGCTAGAGTTTTTAATTCTATATTAGGTAAAACAAAAATAGTTAAAGAAAATAATATTAAAGAAAGAGGTAGAATACAAAAAGGTGTAGATTTTGAACTAATACAGAATAAATATATATATCCTAATATAAGTTATATACTTCATAATAAAAATCCTTTTAATTACAGTTTAAACAAATTATTGTATAATCTATATTATGATAGAGCGCAAGATAAAAAAGATAATAAATTAACTATATTACCTAATCAAAATTCTATACGAAAGATTATATTTGAGAATATAAAATATAAAAATCTAGGAGGTATAAGATTAAGTGTTAAAGGTAGGTTAACTAAACGTTATAGAGCTGATAGATCTGTATCGACTTTAAAATGAAAAGGAGGATTGAAAGATATAGATTCTGCATTTAAAGGATTATCTACAGTTGTATACAGAGGATATTTAGGTCCTAATGTAGAAAAATCTATGTTAAGTGGAATACGTCATATAGGATCTTTTGCACTTAAAGGTTGAATTAGTGGTAAATAATTTTATCATAACCTTCTATTAACATAAGGAAAAAAATGAAGAAATAGTCTGAACCATTTTGTGAAAAATGGAAATAAAATTTTTATGATAACAAGTTGAACAGGCTAATTTGCGCAAGAGTGTACAAAATGAGTGCGCGGTTTGGCACCTCGATGTCGGCTTAACTTATCCTCATGGATGCAGAAACTATGTAGGGTACGACTGTTCGTCGATTAAAAAGTTACATGAGCTGGGTTAAATACGTCGTGAGACAGTATGGTTTCTATCTTCTAGAGGGAATTAGAATATAATAAGGAATAACCTATGTACGCAAGGAACTTGGTATATTAATATATTTATATTAATATTGAAATAGTATAATTATTAATCTCTGGTTTACCTGTTGTTTATATGTCCTAATATTAATTTAAGTTATATAGGACTATCCTACTTTCACTTAAGTAGTTATATAGTATAGGCACGGCAGGAAAGCTAAGTTAGTCAAAGATAAGTGCTGAAAGCATATAGGCACGAAGCTTACCTTAAGATATTTCTCATATACGTAATATAATATTACGATCGTAATATTGTAAATATGCTAACAACAATTTGTAATATTATGAGTATAGGCTTTATTTGTAAGAATCTAGAGATTTTAAGAAATAAAGTACTAATTTTATAAAAAACTAAATATTTTGATTTATATATTACACTATTATGCCTGGTTAGCATAAAAGTAATGCAATTGTTTTGTAATCAATAGAAGCAAGTGCGATACTTGCACTGGGCTATCTGAGGATTAGTAGTCAAGTGGTACGACATGGCTTTTTCGTTGCCACCATCGCGGGTTCGATCCCTGCCTAATCTAAATACGTAAAAATATTGTTCGTAAATATTTATTTAATGATAGGTGAAGAATGAGAGTTTTTAATTAATTTATATTAATCTTTTTTTAGTCTTGAATTTATAGTTTTTTAAATTCAATTTTTATATTCTATAATTAAACCTATACTAGGTATAAGTCATATAGATAAAAAGTTAGTAAAGGCTGAACTAGTTAATAGAATTACTATTCTATTATTTATCTTACTTTTTGCTTATATTATATTTTTACCTTTTCTAGCCCTTTATCTTTGTGAACTTTACTGAAAAATATATTTCTCTTTATTTATAAGTTTTATATATGATTTTCATCTACTTGGTTTTATTATATGAATAATATTTTTTTATTTTACTATATGAATAATCTTTATTTATTTTATTCTACTCCTCCTTTTTTACTTATTTGTATAAGTTTAGGAAGGGTGAACGGAGTAAGATTATATATCTGTGTAAGCCTTACTTTTTTTACATGACTCTAAGTAAGTACTTAAATATATAATCATTATCAATGCGGATTAGTGTAATAGTAACATATTTGGCTCATGACCAGATGATAAAGGTGCAACTCCTTTGTCCGCATAATGCCTTCTTCATGTCGTAATAAATCGAAGGAATATAATAAAAATTATTTCTATTATTATCTGGTTAGAAAAACTATCCTTAAAAGGGAATGCTAATCGATAAAATAAATTATAGGTATATACACTGCTGCGTAGTAATCTTCTATTATATATTTGTACATAAGTGATCCTTTTACTTATCGATTAACTTATACACTCTATAATATCTACTTCTTCTATAGGGTTTTAGTATACTCTGTTTAGTTATAGTTAAGTATAGCTCAGAGGATTTATATTATAAAGAGGCTATAACTTAATTGGTAAAGTGTACTGCTCATGACGGTCATTATAAGTGTTCAAGTCACTTTAGCCTTAATCCGAGTGCTGGAATTGGTAGACAGTGCAAGCTTAAGTTTTGTTGATGAATAATCGTGGACGTTCAAGTCGTCTCTCGGATAATGTGGTATTCTATTATATTAATTAGTATTAAATCTTATATTTATAGTATGACTTAGTATTATTTTTCCTAGGTTAATAGGGATAGATTATAAATTGTAAATAAGCAGTCTTAAAGGTATGATCTTACTATCAATAAGGATACTTTAGTTAAACAAATTAACTCAAATTTAGATAAATTTATAACAATATAACCTAATAATTTAAAAATAAAATACTTAAATATATAGGTTTTAGGGGAAATAGTATAAAGGTAGTACAATAATGTTGCAAGTTGTTAGTCTCTGTTCGACTCAGAGTTTCTCCAAATAATTTGAGTTAATTTGAGACAATAAGTCTCTCTTTTATAATATAATAGTATTAAAGTATTTAGGTTAATTTTGCTAATAGCAATTTAATTTTCTTAAAGCTAAACTTTTACTAGAGATAATAATATTATATAGATAGTTTATTATAAGGTGCTCTCATGTTTATAAAGTAAGTATACTGAAAAGTATACTTTTAATTGCTTATACTACATACTATGGGAGTCTAATTATAAATTAAATAATAATAAGTTATAAAATTTTTTATAATATTAGATATATAAATTTAGGTAATAGTAAGGTAATATAGTTTTATCTATATAAATATGGAAAAATCTTAGAAATATATAAAAAGCTCAAATAACTCAATTGGTAGAGTAGACCATTGAAGCTGGTCATGTTGTAAGTTCGAGTCTTACTTTGAGCAAATTTATTATATACTAATCCTTATTTAATTTAGTTAAATTGTATACTTAATAACTAAAAGGCTCAAAGGTCATATAGCGTTCTTAGTGGAAGAGTTTATTGTGTTATAATAGTGTAGATACTTATCTTACATTATATAATGAGGCCTCTATAGAACTATAAATCGTAGTAAAAAGTTGATGGTAAAATGTACATTTTACTACGCAGCAGTTTATATATAGGTATAGTATTACTAATGTAGATTATTTTAAAGACTTTTATATAAAACTATACTTAAAAGTATAAGCTTTAATAGAAGATAAGGAATATTAATTATTGTCTGTGTTTACTAAACATCTTAAGGTAGTATATTAATATAAAAGGACGCATACTAAAAAAGGAGATGATGTAATTGGTAAACATGGATAATTTAGGTTTATCTGATCGTGAGATTGTGTAGGTTCAAATCCTATTCTCCTTAAAAAGTTAGATTTATATAAAGGGGACTGATAATAATAAGAATAAGGGGATTAACTCAACGGTAGAGTAGCTACTTTACACGTAGTTGGTTAAGAGTTCGAATCTCTTATCTCCTATAATAATATAAGTTATTAATAATTATATATATTAATACATAGCTATATTTTAGATATGTAATGTTAGATATTCAGGTTACCTAATAAGTGCCTATTTAAATATTTTCAAATAAAGTAATTTAAATTAGAAAAATAATTATTCGTTAAGTTAGAAATGTCTAATGGAAATTTTATTTATTCGCTAGATAATTACGCTAAATTTTTATAAGTATGTATTAATACAGTATGTATTAAAATAAAATTTATTAGATAAATTTATATAAATATAAATTTATATATATGTTGTGGACTAATGGGTAAGTCATAAGTTTTTGATGCTTTTTATTGAGTGTTCGAATCACTCCAACATAATAATTATATATAGCTTAATAAATATATATATAAGAAATATGACTTAATTAACTTTTGGATGATGTAGCTCAATAGGTAGAGTACTTGAGTGTGGGTCAAGCTGTTCCCTGTTCGAGTCAGGGCATTATCCCTTATAAACTTTATATTATTTCTTCTCTTGAGGATTTTTTTTTAATTATTATATTATTATAAATTATTATAAAAATAAAATTTATAAATTTTATTTACTCTAGGACTTCATAATACTTTTCTTTTCATTTTTTATTTTATCACATTTAAACACAATACTCTTTATAGAGATAATTATTAAGACCATATACAGCTTATTTAGGTTTCCGTCTATTAAGAAATCATTTTAATGTATCTTTAAATACTATATATTCATGTTTCATAGTTTCATCTTTTGATTTAATTAAATCCACATCCTTATATAAACCATCTTTAATAAGACCTCATACTTTAGTATTAGAATCTAAATTTTTTACATATTCCTTATAAGATACATTATCATATTTACCTATAAAAACTCAATACATAGTACGCTTAAAAGAAAAACTTTTAGAAAAAGATTGAGAATTAGAAGTATCTCTTTCTCTTCTTTTAATCTCTCTATGTCTTCTATATCTATCCTCCCTTTGACGACTAGATTCCCTTTGACTAGATTCTCCTTGACGACTAGATTCACCTTTATCTCCTCCCTTCAATAGCATATTCTCATTCTCAATCTCCGACTTAACAGGTAAACCTGGAGAAGAGGGATCTTGAGTATAAACAAAATAAGAAGAAAATATATTTCTAAATAATGCTTTAAGATCTGAATACTTGAAGTATTGAACTTACTTAAAGAAGATAAAATACTAGAAAAACTTGGAAGTTTGGAAAAATCCGGTATAATAATAAAATTAAAGAAAGAGCAAAACTCATTAATAAACACCGAAAAAAACGCCATAAAAGAATAATAAATAATGGAAATGGGTTCTAAGAAACTCTCAAACACATTAACATTACAAAATAAAAAAATTGAAGTTCTACAAATAAGCCCTACAATAAAAATAATAAAAATTTTAGTAAAATACTAAAAAATTTATTAACAAATAAATAAATTATATAAAATCAGGGTAGTTTAAAGGTAAAACCTTAATTTCATACATTAAAGATGAGAATTCGATTTTCTCTCCTGATTATTCCAGTATTTTCAAATACAGTTTTAATTATATTAGGATAACCTATGATAACTTCATCAATATTATGTTTATTATTTTCTAATGCCGTTACATTAAGACGAGATATGTCAATACTTTTTAACAGAATAGCTATTATAGCTTTAATTTATTGTTTTTTACATGAAATAATGAATTTATCTCTTATAAATAAAGGTATTGGTTTACACGGAGGTTTACTTCATGTTACTAATATAACTCAAATATTTCATATATTTGTATTTATAATTTGTATATTAATATTGCAACTTACTAGTTTTTTTCCTAGAAAAGTTTGAGTTAAAGAACATTCATCTTTAAAAAGTTTATTGTTTAATAATTTTATATTTTATAGAAGTAAAATTATAAATAAAATGGGTGAACATTTAAAAATAATAGAATACCCTTTAATTTTATTATTTGTAGTTAGTGGAGCAATTTTTTTAATGTCAACTAATGATTTAGTTTCTATTTTTTTATCAATAGAATTACAAAGTTATGGTTTATATTTGTTAAGTACAATTTATAGAAATTCAGAATTAGCTACTACAGGTGGTTTAATTTATTTTTTATTAGGAGGTTTAAGTTCATGTTTTATTTTGTTAGGAACGAGCTTATTATATGCAAATTCAGGTACAACAAATATGGATGGTTTATATATTATTGCTAGTATAAGTGATAATATTAGTACTTGATATAAACCTTACTATATAAATTTTTCTTTACTTATTTTTAGTATAGGATTCTTATTTAAAGTTAGTGCTGCACCATTTCATTTTTGATCTCCTGATGTTTATGATGCAATACCTACTATAGTTACTACTTTTGTAGCTATAATCGCTAAAATTTCTATTTTTATTTTGTTATTAGAAATAGTGTATTTTACAAGTAATTCTTTTTCTGAGTTTAATTGAACTTTTGGTTTATTAATGAGTTCTTTATTCTCATTAATAATAGGTACAGTAGTAGGTTTAACACAGTTTAGAATAAAAAGATTATTAGCTTATAGTACTATAAGTCATGTAGGTTTTATATTATTAGCTTTAAGTATAACAAGTATAGAATCAATACAAGCATTTGTGTTCTATTTAATGCAATATTCAATAAGTAATTTAAATGTATTTATTATATTAGTAGCGATAGGATTTTCTTTTTATTTTTATGTTACAGATAATAAAGAACATAAAGAATTATTAGATAAAAACAATTCTCCTGTCCAATTAATTAGTCAATTAAGAGGATATTTTTATATTAACCCTGTTTTAGCTTTGAGTTTAGCTATTACTATATTTTCTTTTGTAGGAGTACCTCCTCTTGTAGGATTTTTTGCAAAACAGATGGTATTAAGTGCTGCTTTAGATAGTGGTTACGTATTTTTAGCTTTAGTAGCTATATTAACTAGTGTAGTAGGTGCAGTTTATTATCTTAATATTATAAAGGAAATTTTCTTTTATAAACCTGATTATAAAATAAATTCTTTATTAAAAGATCGAAAATTCTTAGGTTATATTTATAATAATAATAAGGGTATTTTAATAAACAATTTAGAATTCAAATATAATAATATAGTTATGTCAAGTCCTATATCTATAACGATATCTAGTATAACTTTAATAATTTTATTATTTATATTTATGAATAAAGAATGATTAAGTATGGGTACTATATTGGTACAGATTTTGTTTAATAATTAAATGAGCAGTATGACTTTTTTTTTTTTATTTGTATCTATATTAGCTTTAGTTTTTTTAATAGTTAATTTAATTTTAGCTCCTCACAACCCATATCAAGAAAAATATTCTATTTTTGAATGTGGTTTTCATAGTTTTTTAGGTCAAAATAGAACACAATTTGGTATTAAGTTTTTTATATTTGCATTGGTTTATTTATTATTAGATTTAGAAATTCTTTTAACTTTCCCTTTTGCATTAAGTGAATATGTAAATGATATTTATGGATTAACTATAGCATTATTATTTATAATTATAATTACTATAGGATTTGTATTTGAATTAGGAAAAAGTGCATTAAAAATAGACAGTAGACAAGTTATTACTTCATTAAATGTAAAATCTTCTAATGTTACAGAATTAATAGGTAATTTTTTAGTAGAAAATAAAAAGAGTTCTAAGTAAAAATTGCCTCTTTAAATTGTGCAACTATGTATAATTAATAAATTTAAAATAAAAAGCTTATAAATATCGGTGAATATAAACAAGTATTATAAAAAAATATTTTTTATAATACTTGAATATATACCTAGAAAAGTAATAGACTTTTGTCTAAAAGTAGAAAATTTTCTACTTTTATCTTAATGTTTTATTTTTAAGGAAATATGTTACAGTCAGCAAGAATTATAGGTACAGGTTTAGCAACAACAGGTTTGATAGGAGCAGGAGTTGGAATTGGTGTAGTTTTTGGAGCATTAATTCTAGGAGTAGCAAGAAATCCTTCTTTAAGAGGTCAATTATTTTCTTATGCTATTTTAGGTTTTGCTTTCTCAGAAGCGACAGGATTATTTGCGTTGATGATGGCCTTTTTATTATTATATGTTGCTTAAGAAAAATATAATTAATCCTTCGTAATATTTACCTATGACTCTAATGATTCTAGTCTTAATGTATGATACATACAGATTTTTCATGTATTTAGAATAATATAGTTAATTATTGTCTTGTTGTCTACCCTATTTATTAAAATTAATCTAGATGTACCTACTCCTTGAGGTATTTATTTTCAAGATAGTGCAACTCCTCAAATGGAAGGATTGGTTGAGTTACATGATAATATTATGTATTATCTTGTTATAATCTTATTTGCTGTAGCATGAATAATGTTATCTATATTTAGAAATTACGTTGAAACTAAATCACCGATATCTCATAAGTACCTTAATCATGGTACTTTGATAGAATTAATATGAACAATTACTCCTGCAGTAATTTTAATACTTATTGCATTTCCTTCATTCAAATTATTATATTTAATGGATGAAGTTAATGATTCTTCTATGTCAGTGTTAGCAGAGGGACACCAATGATATTGAAGCTATCAATACCCGGATTTTTTAAATACAGACGAAGAATTTATAGAATTTGATTCATATTTGGTTCCAGAGTCTGATTTAGAAGACGGAGGTCTAAGAATGTTAGAGGTTGATAATAGAGTTATCCTTCCTGAATTAACACACGTTAGATTTATAATAACTTCTGGTGATGTTATACATTCTTTTGCTTGTCCTTCTTTAGGTATTAAATGTGATGCATATCCTGGTAGATTAAACCAAGTATCTGTATTCATTAATAGAGAAGGGGTTTTTTATGGTCAATGTTCCGAAATTTGTGGTATATTACATAGTTCTATGCCTATTGTTATAGAATCTGTAAATCTAGAAAAATTCCTTTGATGATTAAGAGGACAATAATGACATTTAATAAAAACATGAAAAATTTTAAAATAAATCTTCTTAAATTCCTCCTAGTAACTTGCTGTCTATCATTTTTACGGGGAGTTATAAATATATTTTTAAATATGGATATTTATATAGAATGAACAAATAAAAAATATATGGAGTTTATAAGAAAAATTTTAGATTACCTCAGGATATTAATGACTGAATATTATCAGAAGATGATTTTCATAAGAGAAAGAAATAATTAAAAAGGTTTTTAAGTCGAGATTAATTTAGGCTATATATATATATATTAAATTAAATTATTTTAGGTCTATTATGTCAGTAAATTAATTTAATTTATTATGAAAAATAAGGTGTGTTAATTTAATGGAAAAATAAAGTAGTACGGTTACTTCTATATAAGTTCGAATCTTATACGCACTTAACTGTAATTAAGTAAAATTCTTAGTTATAGTTCTTTTTTTTTATATATTTCCAAAATAATATTTGTTTATTCTTTAAATATGTATCTAAAATAATCTTTAATTTTTATTTTATTTTGATATATTTTTCAAAAAATTTCTTTTTTTTTAGATAATGAATATTACATTAATACTTTTTTTAATAGGAATTTTAGGTTTTGTTTTTAATAGAAAGAATATTATATTGATGCTTATTTCTATAGAAATAATGCTTTTAGCTATAACTTTTCTAATATTGATAAGTTCACTTAATATGGATGACATAGTAGGTCAAACCTATTCTATTTATATAATAGCTGTAGCAGGAGCAGAATCTGCTATAGGTTTAGGTATCTTAGTGGCTTTCTACAGATTAAGAGGAAGTATTGCAATTGAATATAAATAATGTTGTTAAGTATTGTAATTTTACCTTTGTTAGGATCTATAGTGTCTGGTTTTTTTGGTAGAAAAATCGGGGTTATTGGTGGACAGCTTATTACTAGTTTTTGTATAATAATGACAACAGTGTTTGCAATTCTATCTTTTTTTGAGATAGGTTTTAATAATACACCAGTTTTAATTGAATTATTTAGATGGATAGATAGTGAGTGATTTAATATTTTATGAGGTTTTCAATTTGATAGCTTAACTGTGTCTATGTTAATACCTGTTTTAGTAATAAGTTCTTTAGTACATATATATTCTATAAGTTATATGAGTAATGATCCTCACATTCAAAGATTTTTTAGTTATTTAAGTTTATTCACATTTATGATGATTATCTTAGTAACAGCAAATAATTATTTATTAATGTTTGTAGGATGAGAGGGTGTAGGAGTTTGTTCTTATCTTTTAGTAAGTTTTTGATTTACTAGAATTGCGGCAAATCAAAGTTCTCTTTCAGCCTTTTTAACAAATAGAGTGGGTGATTGTTTTTTAACTATAGGTATGTTTGCTATTTTATGATCTCTAGGTAATTTAGATTATGCTACGGTTTTTTCATTGGCTCCTTATATTAATGAAAATGTTATAACCATTATAGGTATATGTTTATTAATAGGTGCTATGGCTAAAAGTTCTCAGGTAGGTCTTCATGTTTGATTACCTATGGCGATGGAGGGTCCTACTCCTGTTTCTGCTTTAATACACGCGGCTACAATGGTTACTGCAGGTGTATATTTATTAATCCGTTCATCTCCTTTAATAGAATATAGTTCTACTGTATTATTATTATGTTTATGATTAGGTGCTATTACTACAGTATTTAGTTCTCTTATCGGATTATTTCAACAAGATATTAAAAAAGTTATAGCTTATTCTACAATGAGCCAACTTGGAATGATGGTGATAGCTATAGGTTTATCTTCTTATAATCTAGCTTTGTTTCATTTAGTTAATCACGCTTTTTATAAAGGATTATTATTCTTAGGAGCTGGAGCAGTTATACATGCAGTAGCTGATAATCAAGATTTTAGAAAATATGGAGGATTAATATCTTTCTTACCTTTAACATATTCTGTTATTTTAATAGCTAGTTTAAGTTTAGTAGCTTTCCCTTTTATGACAGGGTTTTATAGTAAAGATTTTATATTAGAGTCTGCTTTTGGTCAATATTATTTTAGTAGTATAGCTGTATATGTTATTGCAGTAATAGGTGCAATATTTACGACTCTTTATTCTGTAAAAGTTCTTTACTTGACTTTTTTAGCTAACCCTAACGGGCCCTTAATTAATTATATTATAGACAAACAAATTTTAGATCAATCAAAATCAATATATAATAACTTATTATTATATAGTAAGAAGTTACATAGTTTAGGTAGGAACGTTGAAGGAGCAAAAGCAGATTATCCTTCACATAATATAGATACTATTTATGAAGATTTGGAAGAAAAAATAAAAGGTATCGATTCTAAATTAGCTATAAATCCTAATGAATTTAAATCTGTTTTATATGAAATAAAGACTAAATTACTTAAAGTAGTAATATACCCAGGAAGTGAAAAAAATATTAAATATAATTATCTAACAGACAAGGATAAAAGTTTAAGTATAGCTATAGAAAAATATACAGGAGATTACTTAAATTCTTGCAAACGTACTAAAGAAGGTGATTTATTTTTAAGTTTACCTTTAGTAATTTTAGCTTTATTTTCAATCTTCTTTGGTTATATTAGTAAAGATATTTTTATAGGTTTAGGTTCAAGTTTCTTTATAGATAATAGTATTTTTATTCATCCTGTACATGAAATAATGTTAGATACTGAGTTTGCAGTACCTGTATTCTTTAAGTTATTACCTTTAATTTTAACTATTACATTTAGTATTTTAGCCCTTATATTTTCTGAATTTTTACCTGAATCATTAATTAATTTTAAATTTTCAAGGTTAGGTTATAACATTTTCGGTTTCTTTAACCAAAGATTTTTAATAGAAATGCTTTATAATAAGTATATTACTAATTTAATTTTAAGATTAGGAGGACAAACAACTAAAGTACTAGATAAAGGAAGTATTGAATTATTAGGACCATGAGGTATCGAACTAGGATTAGTTAAATTAAGTAAAAATATTTCATATTTAAATACAGGTATAGTAACTACATATGCTTTATTAATTCTAATGGGTTTAATTAGTTATATTTTCGTATGCTACTTTTGTGCAAGCGGTTCGTTCATTTTTGATTTAATTTTTTTATTTTTATTAGCTGTTTTTTTTTCTTTCCCGGTTTAGCTATATTTCTCGCTTAACTTAATGCTAGCCTCTAACCCTAAGATTTATTAATTAATATATATAATTGTATTTATAGCAACTAGAAAAACGTTAAGAGGAATCTTTCTATTATCCTAAATTTTACCCTTAACTATGAGAAATTTAAAAACCCATTCATTATTAAAATTATTTAATTCCTATCTTGTAGATGCATCCCAGCCAAGTAATCTTAGTTATTTATGGAATTTTGGGTCTTTATTAGCAGTCTGTTTAATAATACAAATAATAACAGGTGTTACATTAGCTATGCATTATAGCCCTAACGTATTAGAAGCCTTTAATTCTATAGAACATATTATGCGTGATGTTAATAACGGATGATTAGTTCGTTATTTACATAGTAATACTGCATCTGCTTTCTTTTTTTTAGTATACTTACACATAGGTAGAGGAATCTATTACGGATCTTACAGATCCCCAAGAACATTAGTTTGAGCTATAGGTACTGTTATACTTATAGTTATGATGGCTACAGCTTTTCTGGGTTATGTTTTACCTTATGGTCAAATGTCTTTATGAGGTTTATCTTTAGAGCCTTAAATGTATAACTAATAAATTTTCTTTTTATGGAGGTGTTTCCGTTAGGCTAATTGTGCAATAAGTCAAAAGTTAATAAATAAGTTCAATCTTATTTCCATTATACTTAGTATTTCTTCATCTTAGTCATAACCTTAATTCTTTATTGTTATGTCTCCATCTCCGTATCCATTCTCTCCATTTCCGGATCTACAAAGGCTGCAGGCTTACGCTGTGCTATATGTTCCATCATTCTCTTGATCCATTTCCAATGCTGTTGTGTTTTCAAATCTAATAGAACCTTCTCCTTATATATTTTTGCCTCTTTCCATTCAGGATTCTCAGGTTCCCGACCTTTAACTCCATCGTCCCATACTGGTTTAATAAGGTCTATAATCTCCTTCTCCTCATCCGGATATGATTCCAAAAAATCGGAATCCCCTGGGTAGATAGAGGGTTGAAAAAGGGATCTGCAACCCCACAAATTAGGAATATCCGTATCATTTTCTTTTTTAAAGGTTTTGTAGTCCAATTCCCAAAAGGATATAGTGGTGCCTGCAAGCACCACAAGATATACTGCAGGA
>Ga0247782_1000363_pt1 | contig 36821 bp, 34 predicted proteins | sample UWRJL019104C5_FD_179928 | JGI IMG/M metagenome (GOLD analysis project Ga0247782, IMG submission 179928) | Plant litter microbial communities from Arlington Agricultural Research Station in Wisconsin, United States - UWRJ-L019-104C-5 | ecosystem: Environmental > Terrestrial > Plant litter >...
GTGAAAAAAAAATAAAAAAAAATTTTTTAAAAAAAAAAAAAAAAAAAAAAAAAAAAAAAAAAAAAAAAAAAAAAATCGACAGAGGGGGGCTATACGTTATGATCGGAGTCTTCTCTCTTTTTTATCTTACTGTCACGAAGAACTTATGTTCATCGATAGTGTGACGGGGTATTCCTCTGTTACACCCCAAAATACCAACACGACCAACGGCTATGGCAGAGGTGAAAATTGAAATGGGTCAGTGTTCAAAATGTATATATTCGTAGGTACATATGGTAGACAGTTATGATCAACATGTTCTCTCTCTCGCCCCTGTGTCTCTCATGCTACACACCAACACGCCCATATCTGCATATAGCACTCCCTCAATAAACCAACCAACCACACACAACTTGGCTTCCCAGCGCTTTAACCAAGACTTCAACTCTAGGAAGGGATGGGGACACGTTGGAAGCAAGAGATAACACCGCCTCGCCGTGACTCCTTCACGTGCTTTTCAGAGCAGCCCTTGAGTTCACATCTTGTCAAACAGCCGACGTCAGCGCACACGTATACACCTGGGAATCACCATCTATGAAAAATGCAGGGCATTTTCGCGTCCGTACACACCGGGAAGTAAAAGGGGGAAAGGGTTAATGGGAGATGAATGATATGTTCTCAATCGACACTTCTGGGCCTATCCACTTACCAATACCGTCATTCTTCTCTTCCGCGTCTCTTCTACCAAGCAGAGTCCGGCTCCTCAGTCCGGCTCCTGTTATTATTCTTATTATTATCATTATCATTATGGAAAGCAGCGGCCGTGTCGTTCGGCTTGAGCGCAATAAGTCGCGCGGTGCGAGTGGCTGTGCTTTCGAGGATCGCCTCTTCTCCGTTCTCCCCTCCCTCCCCGAAGAGCTCTGCACACAGGTCTAGTGTCCCCTTCAGACTGGCGAGCACAATCAAAGGACCACTGACAGCAGTGCCGTGACAGACATCGACGAAGAAATCGATCCCGCGGAATCTGACGGCCGCCCCATCATCTTCATCCCGCTTGCTATCACAGAATTTCCGGGGATCGATCATGTGCATCGCCGCCGGGGACGCTAAGATCCTCCGTGGAATGGTCTCGTCTTCGTGATCCCCGTCCGCTCGTGCCGTGGCGGCAAAACCGCAGTACCGACACCGCAGGCCTAGCGGGCCGCTGAAAATGCACCAAGCGTGTGCTGATGCTGATGCTGGTGTGCCCTGTAAACATACGTGAATATAGATTTCCTAACTAGCATAAAGTAAAACTAAAGTAAAGGAGACGAATACCGCCGCGTGGGGTGGGGGTGATATATTATGTATCTTACCTCTTCTCCTTTTACACCTCTTCGTAACCGCTCTACCGTCGCCTGTATTCGGCCTTCTAGCAAGGCCCTGTATTCCTCCCACCGTTCATCCAGTCCGAGCTTCTGGTGCAGGGCGGACAGAGCTCGAATCATAGCTCCTTCTTGTGACTTCGCAAAAGCTTTTTCTAGTCTTGCGGGCTTGAATGGTGCACTTGAGGGGTTTGCCCTTGTTGTCCTTGTCGTTGTCTTCGCCGCCTCAGCAATCGAGTATTTTTCCTTGGCTCGCCGGGATGGCTGGCGACGAGCGGGAACTGGTGCTTGCTTGCCCTGTTTCGCTAGGAATACGTCTCGTGAATGCGATACTAGTTTCCTGTAGCGCTCGTTCTCTTGCTCGTGGTAGATCTTGCATTCCATTAGGAAATGGTCGGGGCAGTATGCCTGCAGAGTCGGACGCGGCCATAGTCGTAGCTCGCTCGTTCTTGCATTTGTTGTTGAGCCCGCTTCCTCCTGGTACTCATGTCTATCACTATCCGAAGCCATCATCTTCTTTTGTCGTTATAACTTTCCTGCGATTTTGAGTGCCCGGGCATCGTCATTAAGCAGGAAGAACATAGCAAGCTTTGGGCGCATACTGACGACTCCTCTAGCCTTGAGTCATGTCTATATAATAGTGCCTAGTTGATTACAATAGCCTGTTCATCGCAATCCATCGCAATCTTTGTGTTCCTTGCTTGCCCTAAGACAAGGACTGATTTCCGGAAACATCCATCTTGACTCAAACGCTAGGAGCAAACAAGGGTTTGTATCGACCTCATAGTGAACAATCCTACAGGCTATGCAGCACATTCATCAGTAATGCTTTATCATAACTGACATGTTTTTCTCTATTTGGCTAATAAATGCTGACCGGGGGCAGGTTAGTGAACACACTTGACGACCATGATCAAACCCCGGGTCGCTTCGGAAGCGAGCGAGCATCGCCAAAAAGCGCGTTATGTAGTGGCACCGGAGAGCTGCACTTGGTAGTCTAACCCCTTCTTGACGTCGTTCGAAAGCGAAAAGGGGTCGTACAGATAGAGCGCATTGGGCGTATTCGCCACGACCAAGCTTGCCGTCTCTCCGCTACCGACGTTTGCCTGTCCCTTACCATCTACGAGGTCCACGTACCTGACAGCGCCGTTCGAGCCCCGAACCGCAAGCGTGGCAGTGAAGGGGGTATTAGCCGTGACCGTGGCGCTGACGGAGCCCGCGGTGGTTTTTAGCGGGATGATATTGGCCCCCATGTACTTGGGTTGCCGGGCCGACTTGACGTGGTACTTGCCGTTCCCCTGAGAGTCTAGGTTGGCGTAGTTGAAGTCGCCTTTGGTCCTGTCGAACATGGCTTGCGCCTTGGGGTGGCCGATGTCCACGTAGGCCATCCGAGCCCAGTATCGTCCGACCACGGTCTGGATGCGGACGGGCGAGGTGAGTCGCTCGAGCACGTGTAGCGGTGTCTCGTTGCTGTTGCGCTGGTATTTGAGCCAGACGTTGGGGAAGTTCTTCATACCAAGGCCGGCGTAGTTGTCGGGGTTGTTAGTGATGTATGTGAGGAAGGGCCAGGCGTCGTAGTAGTTGCCCGACCCGCTCGTCCCGTCGACGATGACCTGATAAGAGTCGCTGATCACCTTTTTGAGGTTCATCAGCGTGTCCCCCTCGGGCTGCTTGTAGTTGGCCCTCGCGGCTGCGCATATGGAAGAGGTGATGAAGGTGTCAGCGACAAAGTTAGCCACCGTCTCCCACCAGGCCCCCGTCCGCCCTTGATTGATCCAGTACCGCTCGGCGTACGTCAGAGCATGCCCGTATTCGTGGACCGTGATGGACGGGGTGCTCATCCACTTGGTGACGACATTGAGGAAGCTAAGTCCACTCGCCGGATCGGTTCCCGTGTTCGCCGCTGTGTTGGGCCCAAGGTCGGCCACGTTATATACGTTCACCTTATACCAAGGGCCATTGTCGTTGTCCTGGTTGAAGGATAGTCCTGTTGATCGCCACCCTTGGCCCGTGACGAAGCATTCATATGCCGACTCGAGGGTCTGCAGCACCGCGTTGGCCACGCCATCGTCGGCCGCGTTGTACACACGGAAGTGAGGCGAATCCTTGTATTTGCTCCCGCCCGGCCCGACTCTGGTGTTTGGAGTAAACTCGGCCGGGGGCGCCGCCTGCGCTGGTGAAGGCCGGCATGCTATAGCCACTGCGAAATGAGACAGTACAATGGCGATGGGGATCTTCATGATGTGCGGCAGGTGGTAGAACTGCATTCCACAATTCGGAGGCCCTGAAGCACATGGTCACAGATAGGCGAAGAATCAAGGGGGCTTATTAGAGGTAAATAGTGGAAGGTCATGTGCCGTCGCAAGTCGCATCGAGCGTCTCTGCGCCTATATTAAGCGGACAGGCTAAACCCACTACTGGCTTGCCAGTACTCACATGAGTCCGATATATGATATTTAGTTTATTTTCGGTGTATTTTATACCCCCTGGCTGTTGGAGCCGTATGCTTCCAAATATCCATGCTAGTTTATTGAGTGGCTAGACCATAAGATGGTGCACATTGGAAGGACGCCGCATTGCCTATGCTAGTTTCCGGACGACAGAATTCATGTCTTCATACCCATCTCCGCGTCGTTGCAAGAAGCGCTAGGCCACAATGCATCCGTTCATGAGTTTGGCCTTTATGTCTAAGGTTTTTCACGTGCCCTGAGACTCTTGTTTGACGACGGCGCATCCAGGCAAGGCAGGGCTTCCTCTCTTTCTCTTGGCTCCCCCTTTCGTGATTCTTTCTTGACTTATCGGGATCCGAGTCAGGAGAGAACAACTTATTATGCCTCTTCAGGTGTCGCTGTGGTAGATAATCACGGCTTCCGCGCTCCGATCCCCGCTTCGCTGACCTTTTTGAGGGACATCGAGGCGAGTCTGCCTCGGATGCAGTAGATAGAGATACGACGAGCTCGAAGTTGAGGAATCCCAAATACTACAGGCCCCGCTAAACTAACAGCGGCAGACTTCCAGATTAGTGAAAGTAACAGCATGCCGCGTGCTATGCGCACTAGCCCCCGACCCTTGGGTATGCACGCCAACATGGCAGGAGAAGCATCGGATTCTCGTTACTAATGTACCAAATAGCATTTTCTTGTGGCTGTTGCAGAAGACGAGGCGAATGGAGAGAAACAACAGATCATGGTCCCATCACGCTCCTATCGCACATTTTGAGCGGGCTAGGTGTCTGCCATATCTGTCACCAATCTGTTTCGACGTGCCCAAAGGCGATTTATGGCAAGGGATAGGGTTGCTGGCTTTTGGTAGGGTCTTCTCGATTGAGTCTTGCTGGTTGAGCCTTCCTTGGTTGGGCATATGGGTCTAATATAGTTCTGTATTTGTATTTGCCTAGCTCACAACCATGGTGACATAGCCTCGGGTTAGGTGGGTATCACCGCCGTTCGGCTGGCCGACGAGTCTCAGATGCTTACTGTAGCAGTAGTCATCAACCAACGCGCAATAACGCTCCAGGCACCTTGCCTTCTTCGTGCCTGACAGCAGCGCGGATTGGCCGATTCTGAAATCGGAAGTCTAGTTTACACGGTCGTGATCATGGAAGGGCGCAAGGCACAAGCCACTGGCAGGCTCAGCATGGTACATCGGCAAAGGGAGAGAATATCAATCAGCAGCCGATTGCTTTCGGCTTGATCAGTGTTTGATTCTTGGAGCATCTACCGGTCTTATATGTACCGGCCTCGCATTTCGTAGGGGTACAATAATATAGGGGTAGTAGGATAGGCTCTGTTCGAAGGCCAGCATCAGCGATCCTGGTACCATAGTCTTGAAGGGAAAAGCAAGACTATCTCACATCCAATGCTGACGGTCGCGGCAAGATACCACCACTAACCGTGTGCCGGCCTCGGTATAAATAAGACGGAGGCTTCGACGACCGTCGGGAATGCGTCGAGTGTGCATATGAATATGCCGGACTGCGTCATTCTATGGCATTCTGAAGCAACTAAGAAAAGGTTTCGACCGCAAAACAAATATAGTCTTTGCCCAACCCTTCGTTTAGTCCTCCAACTCGATTGGCCAGTGGCGAACCGATTTGCCCTGTTCTGCGCTGTGTGGAGCTCGAAGAGATGTCGCGAGAGATGGACGATCTAGGGGTATGTTCGTGACTCAGGCCTGCTGAGGCCCATCCTTCTCCCGTGCATGCATACGCCTTATCAGTGTCACCGCTCCGTAACGCCATCCACAATGATTCAAACATGTCTGTGTGACCCTAGCCTACCATGGCATCATCCACAATGCCTTTATCTTTTCGCTCGTCCTGCAGCATCCGAATGAGCTTATTAATAGTACCACCCTCCCGGAGCTTCTCGACCTCTTGTACGGCCGACTGCTCATCCATTCCTTCGTTTATGAACTCCTTGATCTTATCCCATATGACCTTTCGCCTTGAATACCACGTCCTCCCGCGGGGCTCGGGACGCCACCTCGAACCCCACGTAGCATCTAGCTTCTCGATAGCTGGCTGACCATCTATACCTTCGCGGTACTCTTTCCAGACCTCCTCGACCGTTGCGACAGTACGGTAATCGTACTGCGGAGGCCCAGCCGTGGTTGGTGTTGACGCCGACATCGACGTCCTAGGAACTACATGATGGCTGGGGGAAGCAGGTGGTATACGAGGCGTGGCGCGTGCAGGCGTCTGGATCTGGGCCGGGGTCGGGGCCGGGGTTTGGGCCGACGGTCGGGGCGGCGGATGAATGGCAGTCTGCTGTGGAGGAGCCGGCGGCGGTACGATGGATCGGATGGGCTGCTCTCTAGAACCCAAGGCCTGCCGTAGAAAAAGAAAACGGATGATTAGCGATAGCACGATAAAGTCATTTGCACATGAACAGGGTATGTGGCGATTAATTACGAACCGAAGCTGCAGCTTGGTGGGAAGCAATGAGACTGCCCCTCAGGTCTTGGAGTTGCTGACTGATGTGTTCGTACTGGGCGTTAATTTGTGCGACGAATTGTTGCTGCTGGCTTTGCAGCCGGAGTATGGTGGCAATCAATTCTTCGGGTGTCCGGCCGTGGAGCTGGTCCTCGGTGATGAGGGCGGGGGCAGCGGGCATCATGGCCGGAGTTGGGTGCTGTTGCAAGTACAAGTGCTGTTGTTGCTGCTGTAGTCGCTGTGGTTGGGGAACCTGCCGGGGGTGGGACGGCGCAGGCGACTCGAAAGAACTTGGATTCGGGGTCGGGTTGGATCGCACGTTATAATTTCCAGAAGCAGTAGCCTGTCTCTTCACTGAGGGCGTGGCGCTGGTGCCGGCAATGCGCTGCAGATCGGATGCAGCCGGTCGCTTGAGGACGGCTCCCCCTGTAGGAGCTGCAGAGCTAGGCGCGGGCGTAGCGATGCTAGCGGGAGTTGGAGTGGGCGTGGAGGTAGGCGTGGGTGTCGCAGTGGGAGTTGGAGTGGAAGTGGAAGCGGACGTGTTGGTGGTGTTAGTCGTCGTCGTAATGGGAACCGAAGCAGTTGTCGATGGAGGGGCAATGCTAGTAGTAACCTGGCTGGACGAGGGATGGGGGAGCATTGCTTGTCTCTCTTTGTTTACTTGGATCTGCTCTCGGATACCGAATATGGCAGCCCAACTTCCCTTGTAAGCCGGAGCGCGAGCGCCAGCGCCAGCACCAGCCGTAATGACAACACGTAATGGGCAACTTCTGTGTTCTTTTTCTCTGTTTTCTTTGCGTCCTCTTTCCTTTTGTTTCCCCTGTTTCTTCTTTCCTTTTCCTTTTTTTTGTTTTTTTGGTTTCCCCTTCCTTTCTCCAGCGACGCCTATGCGTGCACGTTCCCTCGTACCTCGTACTTCGCCGAGGACACCGGGATCGAGGCTTAAGGGAAACTGGTGGCTGTCGTAACAACAATCAGACGGATGAATTTAGGTCACCAATGAAACAAGACCACGGTGTACACTGTGCCGGGGAAATGAGATAATGGGGGGAAAGACTGTCTTTCTGGGGTAGCCACTTGATATTAAAGCGATTTAGATAGCTAAAGTGAGATTGATGGAGGCGGGGCATCGAACGGGGAATGGGCTGGAGAAAATGGTGCGAGAAAAGCAGTCGAGATAGAGTAGTATTATACTGCTCAATACAAAACTGCAACTCGGACAGCGGTCTGGGATACAAATGGCAATGGGTAAAAACAATTATTTGAGTTATGTAGGTAGGTAGACAGGCAGGCAGGTAGCTAGGCCACGCTTCCCCCCCGCGGCTCACGGAACCGAAACCCGTTGGTAGACTCGGGAAGCCGTGGCTGGGGAACAGAAGTTGCAACAGATGAGGCTCACGTTTAAGACGGATCCCCGAACTAGCCGGGTTGGACTATCTTGGGGTCCCGATAGCTATAGGGTTGGATGGGTATCGATGAATACCTCGATCCGTGCTGACGCAATGGTGGGTAATGGTGGTAATGGGGGTTCGTGTCACATACAATGATCGAGATATCAAAATAGATAAGAGCCCTTGTTAGTCTCCTGGATTGTTGATTTGCTGGTTGGTAATTACTCGAGGCAGGGAGGTAGAACAGCAAGATAGACAGATAGACGGGATGCTTAGAACGGGGTGGAAGGAAAAGAGGTAACGGAAACAGGAGATGGCCGCGTAATATGCAAGCCCCGAGTAGTATGCAGACTGGTGATGTAGTCGAGATGGGTACAAGGTTTGGGACGGGACGGGACGAGATGAGACGATGCCATGCGATGCGAGGCAGGCAGGCAGGGCAGGGCCAGGAAGGCGCGCGAGGCAACGGGGTCCCAGGAGAGTAACAAGAAACTAATATATACCTGGGAGAGGACTGAAGCCCCCGAGGCGCCTAAGTGACGAAAAGAAGCAAATATGGATGGTTGATTGGTAGAGACTAGTTCGGTCTGAGTCTGAGGCACAGTGGGCTCAGAACGCGAGTGCAACGGTGTAATTGACTCGAGAAATATGATAAAATGGACCACGATCCCTTGCGGTCGTATTGGTTCATCCAGCGCCGGCGCTTCACGACGGCGATGGGGGTATTCCAGGTATGCAATGAAAAGTAGGCAAGTGACATAGACACGGGCAGAAATATGGCTGTGCCGAACCTGAGCCGGAAACATCAACATGTGGTTGTCATTGTGGGTTGTTGCAACTCGTAAGCAATGCCTTATACAGGGATCGATCCTGAGCGGGTGCTGTACACATTTGGGGGGGTAAAAAAGGTAGGAATCCGCCTAAGCCATTATCACCGACGGTTTTTTCGTCTTTTTCGACCTCTCGAGGGTTCACAGTAGTTCCCTTGCTAGCTAGATGGCCTGAGGAACGCGATTTGGGGGGTGGCTGGCGGTGACTGGTAGGCGACTATGAAGGTGACTGAGGTGTGACCAAAACGAACACTGCAACGAGAAAGACGTGTTGGTGACATGAGCAATCACGGTAGCTAATATAATAATAGGACAGATCAGAACCCCCAGGGGTGGACCAACAATATTTTATTTACTACTATTGTATCAGCATTGCAACATCGTTACTAAAACAAAACCTACCGGTATATAGCTGTACGTAACCCCTCCTTTCCTTCCCGTCTCTCTCAAGTATCTGTGAACAAGCGAGTCCATACGGCAACTAGGTAGCTTCTTAGCTTCTGCCCGATACCTAGGTATGCCCTCAATCAACTAGCAGAGAGAGGAAATGTGTAGAGAAAAGCGTACCTATCTATGTTCGTGTATAAGGCAACATTCAAATTGTCTCACATAGGGACCACATCTATTACCGGACAATGCAGAAATATCCGGTTCGTGCTGGGGTCTTACTGGGGTTTCGACTGGGGGTTGGGGTTGGGGTTGGGGTTGGGGTTAGAAGGGCCACCTGAAGAACACATACTGTACCTAGTGTAGGAATCTACCTAGTATTAACGACTCGCAAGGTATGCAAGCCTGAAAGTACTGTTGGCCCATATCCATCCATTCTGTGTACAAGCCGGGTACATTTCCACGCCACGTAAGGTCCATGTATGACTGTGTAGCCAACATCGTACTGTATTCTTCACTAGCCCGACATGCAGTGCCCGGTACACATCTACCTACCTGAGGTATTCCAAAATACAAGGGCACTACAAGGTAAAATACATTTGTACCTCGAAAGACACCCTGGATACCCCACATCGACGTTGCCCAATGCCGACTACTCCAAGTAGGCATCACGTGAAGACCCATCTAATAAGCTAGATGAGCCTTCAAGTATTTGCATTAGCCCATGACCCGCCTCGACGTCACAGCCCCTCACAGCGCACTGATGGTCATGGATCTATGTCCTATACCAGACCATGCTACCAATTACTAGTAGTATTATTACTACTACCGTACATTAGCATCCCCACAAGGTAAAGAGTAAGGTGTGTAACACAACTTAAACGCTTTTCACCTTCGAGTTATCTGTCAACTTTTGGCTGCTTTGTGAAAGGCGTGCCAATTATACTTGTGATAACTATAAATGCTGTAGTATTATGGTGGTTCCCAGGCTGGGTCCAGCACATTCGAAATGCTTGAGAAATCAAGGCCAGTTTAAGCACCCACATATTGTAGGTACCTAAGGTAAGGAGGAGTTTAAAATGCACAGAGGTATTTGTCTACACGCTGCTTGCATACGCTAGACAACCTCTTTCCCGTATGTACGGACGCGCCTAAGCTCGCAAAACGCACACAGTCATACAATTGTTATTTTAGTCCCATGTAGGTCTGGTATGCATTTCTTGCATCAACGTTGGCTTAAGTCGTTTCCATGTAGGCGTTGGCACTTAATTACCTAAGTATGTACAAGTCCCGAGTCTGTATGAAGAGTTGGTAGGAGTCGACCAAACTAAGCAGCTTCTGATTTCTAATTTCCCCGACTGGAGCGCATTAGACCCTGCAGAAAGATACCCAACTACCTATCTATGTAGGTATCCTTGTACTATCGGAGTGCCTTGTGCACTTTGCATAAGTATTTAGGGGGTATACTTAATCTAAGACGTACTGTAGGTGGTCTTAGTATTTCAAATACTTAACAAGTGCACACATACATATGTATGTACCCAGGGTACTAGCAACCGTGTCTGTACTGTGTAGATCTGTTGTATGCAGCGTTAGAGCACCAGACCAGCACAGCAACAACCTATCTTGTCTGTCTCGTTTTCTCTTTCTCTCTTCTGTTTTCTTGTTATCCCGCACCCTCAATTGTAATGTAGAATATGTCTGTGGGGTTATATTGACATTACTTGCAGATGTACTGTACCCTGGTATAGACACACTGCTAATTCTGTTGCCTATATGGTCTATCAAGTTCTTTTAGCACGAAGAATTAGATCTACAAGGCTGACAGCAAACGCTAGGTTAGTATACTGTATAGCAGTACATATATTAAATATATACTTAGTAGGTACATACTAGTGTCTAAAAGCTAGAGTTATGAAGAGGTTACTATGAATCACCTGGGAGACAGTTTATTCTTTTTTCTGAATAACTACTATGTTAGCTTACTGTACCTCAGGCAGGAAAAGAATAATATGTACTCATTATGCTATGTACGTCTTGCCAATAATACCTGTGAACGTTTCTCTGGTATGTACTGTATATGTAATCTGGATAGGTGGTCCGTCTTGTCTGTCTTTTGCGAAGACCCCCTAGCCCCCAACGGCGATTGCTTATCATGAGCCAAATAATTATAGAAGTTCCCGATCGCTCGGATAGCGCCACACAGCCATCACTGCAGCGAAGCCAAGTTGAAGATGCTGGGCACAAACGCCCTCATTATACCCTCCCTGTGTCTACATACACTGTCCACTCTCTTCACATCCTCGGTTATCGGCACTGTCTATAGAATCTTACCATTTGTTTTTGTTTTCGTCTTCGAGGTGTATGCAACCACAGCACGTTCCAGTGCATCGTGTTGTTGCGGATTACCATCGGGTTCAACAGGAGCGTAGGGTTCGGTTACCCTGCTTCTGCCTGCTGTCAGGTCACCGAATATACTGTACCAGAGGAGATCAGTGAGTGGATGGTTGGGGAGGGTGCCTTATCCTTGCCAGCTTTCCTAGTTTCCATCGTCTTTGGGTTACATGCACACATGCACACAGGCATGCTACCCAAGACTGTGGCACAATCTTGATTTGCCAATAACAAGAGGCAATTGACAAGATTGCGACAGCGGTACTCAATACTTCGTCTATCTTTTGGGGACTCTCCAGCCCGGCGGTCCACAACCCGCAACCAGCTGTTCATGGCAATCACTGAGCCTGATCTCGAAACGTGGTGATCAGCTGCTGCTTCGCCCTGCAGCGCGAAAGGGGGAGAAAGAACTCAAATTTATGTGCTCGTGGGGGCCGAGGGTAATACACGTACCTACCTATGTACTTACGCGGTCCTGACACGGCTCGTTCGTGTCACCCGATGACGGCTTGAGCGCCAATCTCGGCATTAGAACAAACAACACTGGTATTGATTCCCTCGTCCAATCGGACCACTACCAGCCCTGGATTGCGGTAACCAATTTTTAGGGCCGCAGAATCGATTTGTCCCGATATCCAGATCTTTCTGCAGGGCGAGTGCAAGTTCAGTGCCAAGGGATTCTGGCGTCGATGTTCTATCCCGTGTTGCCGTCTTCTGTCCGTCCCTGTACAACTGTACGCGTGGGGTATCAGTGAGCCAGTGGAAATGTGTTCGATCTTTTCTCCTTCAAGAAAAGAAACAGGCCACTTCGAGATCATAGCCGAGATCATAATACTGTACATATGTGTTGACTATCATCTGTACAGCTGTACGTGGTGAGTAGGTACCTATCTATTTACTCAGCCTCTCCTCAGGTTGAGAGAGCCGGGTATTAACATAGCTACGCATATTGACCCCCAACTGTTTAGGTTGCAGAACGTCTGAGGCTTGATACTGATTCCCCTTTCATTATCAGGTACCTGTATTTGAATAGCATGACTATGACTACCTACTAAGGTACAATGCATGCATCTAATATACAAAGCAAATAAGTACTACTAGTATTCCTACTAACATTGAATATTAGCACTGTTTATTAGCGGTATAAACATTGGCTTTACTGGTACAGCATACCTACAGCATAAGATATCTTACCACGCAGGTAGCTGTAGGTACCTCCCTAAGGTATTGGGGTGATTGGGGCTGCCTATCTCCGACTAAACTCCGACACGTAGGTACGGACGGTACCAGGTCTAGGTACCTAGCTGAGTTACATATGCTGTAGGTACCTAGGTATCTTAACTTATAGTATGTCTCCACCGCAACCAAATTGCCGATTCGCGACCCTGTCTCTCTTGCCGTTGACCGGAGCTGAGGATACCTGCAGCGCTTCAACGGGTCTACCTACATACAACAGCACAGACCTTTTTTCTGTTATGTTTTTTTTGCCCTGTCGGACTGCTCGCTCAGGTAGTTAATTGCCTATAGGTCGGGTCACCTCCCATTTGTTTTTTATGTTTTGATCACTGGTCTCCGTGAACGCGTAAGAAATCGGATCTTCAATCCGGCCAACAGGAACTACAGAAAAGAGAATAACGAGAGTTTAGTTACCTGCTTGCCTACATAGGTACAATGGCATCAATAGCAACTCGCACGCCGATGAAGATAAGGCGATCAGCAACAAATCGTCTACTGGCGCCCTTGGATGGGGTTAAGGTATACTCAAGCTGGACTTGGTCTCCTCCAACGTCGCCTCTTAAACGTTCCTTGTATCGAGATATTATCCACGAGACAGGTACGGACCCCCACGATGATTGGGGCTGGCTGTGTGTCAGGGCTCAGAAGTCTGATGTACAAAGTCCGGAGTCAGCTCAGCGCTCTCTCCTCTGCATGACTAACTACTGTCCTGCCCAAATTCCCCCAATGTCCTTGATGTGTTACTATTCCGTTTTGCATGGCACTTGCCTCAAGCTACTGTGTCTATGATCTGCCTACCCACCCTTTCCGTTGTTCCGCCTTTCCCTTGAGACGGAAAGTGGACCAGATTTGGTATCCGCAACCCCGACTCAGATCTCTCTGGCCTTCTCTCGCTCTCACTTCAGTGGTTCGACCTCCTTCGGAGCTGTCCGCAACTGGTCTATATCTAGGTAGTGCCTGCCTGCCACCTCCACCTAGGTACCTTACTTAATGTTACCTACAGTTGGCCGCGCAGCGTGTAACACTTGGTCACGCCACCCGGGCTGTTTGTACAGCTAGGTAGTCCACCGGGTTAGACCGGTCTCTATTTCACACATGTAACCTAAACATTTGTAATTACCTCTTATTATGGGTGGTCGTGGGCCAGTACCTAGGTAGTTAGGAGAGAAGGAGGGGCACAAGGTAATTCACGATGCCCGTCCTTCCGACCTTGACGATTGTCGTGGTACACCTACATACCTATACCTTGACCGATTTCCATGTCCCCTCATTTTTCCACTGCCTAACCCTTGGGGGAAAAAAAAAAAAGAAAAGAAAAAAAATAAGTCCCTACTTCACAAACCACCAGCCAGGTTTCTGCCTCTAATTGCATTTCCTAAAACAAAGGATACCACTTCATTCTTGACAGGTTCTGCAAAACATTGTTCCTTTTTCGCTTTCCCCAGAGGAACTGCTTCTTTACTAGCTATTCGGCTTGCAAAAATTACTGGATAGATAACTAACCGCCCTGGTTGTATAGCCAGCCAGATTACCCCGCCAACATCACGGATCACATCAACATCAACACCCACGTTCACGTCCATAGAGACCTCACGAAGGCGGTATTCTTCACAGTCTGGGAATAACTTGCTGTCTCGACAACACGCTCGCATACTGAGCAGGCCGTTTCACACGTCTTTAAACATGCCGAGACTCAACCTTAGGAACATCAACCAGCATGTAGTCAAAGCTGAATACGCTGTGCGTGGTGAGTTAGCTGTAAAGTCGGAGCAGTATCGCGCGCAGCTGCGCAAAGGCGACACCAGCTTCCCTTTCAGCGACGTAATCAGCGCCAACATCGGCAATCCTCAGCAACTCGACCAAAAACCCATCACCTTTTTCCGCCAAGTCCTCAGTCTCCTCGAAAACCCCAATCTCCTGGACCACCAAGATGTGCTCTTGAACAGCCTGGGATACAAACCAGACGTCTTGGAGCGTGCTAAGCAACTGCTGAAGCACGTTGGCAGTGTTGGTGCCTACAGTGCAAGCGCTGGCGTTCCCGCAATCAAGGAGAGCATTGCCAAGTTCCTCGAGAGTATGAATTCCCCTGCTGACGGCAGCGCTCTTGTTTGTCGTTGCTGACCGGCTTTGCAGAACGAGACGGGTTCTCTGCTGACCCAGCACATATCTATTTGTCTGCCGGTGCTTCATCTGGCGTGAATACCTTGCTACACATCCTGTGCGCTGCTCCCACCTCCGGGATCCTTGTTCCCATCCCGCAATATCCCTTGTATACCGCCTCGCTCTCGGTTCTCAATGCCACCTGTGTACCCTACTACCTCGACGAGGCCTCGCAATGGGGTACGTCGCTAGAAGCCATCAAAGAGGCTTATACTACCGCCAAGAGCAACGGGACAGATGTCCGCGCCATTGTCGTCATCAACCCCGGGAACCCGACGGGTGCTTCTCTTTCCGAGGCTGACATCCGATCTGTCCTGGGTTTTGCCGCCGAGGAGAAGCTCGTTGTCATGGCCGATGAAGTCTACCAAACCAACGTGTTTGTGGGTAAATTCTTCAGCTTCCGGCAGGTGCTCCTCACCCTGCAGAAAGAAAACCCTGCCAAGTATGGCGGCGTCGAGCTGGCTTCGTTGCACTCCATCTCGAAGGGCATGGTTGGCGAATGCGGACATCGTGGCGGCTACTTTGACCTCATCGGTTTCAACAAGGAGGTCGAGGAGCAGATCTACAAGTTTGTGTCCATCACACTCTGCGCGCCTGTCATCGGTCAGTGCCTTGTAGAGTTGATGGTCAACCCACCACAACCCGGCGACCCGTCTTATCCGCTCTACGAGCGGGAGTATAACAGCATATTCGAAGGGCTGAAGCAGCGCGCCACTGCCCTCTACGAGGCCTTCAAGGAGATGGAGGGTGTCGCATGTGGCGAGCCCCAGGGTAGCATGTACCTGTTCCCGACGATTCATGTCCCTCCCAAGGCTGCCGACGCTGCCCGCGCAGAAGGTCGAACCCCTGACGAATTCTACTGTATGCGCTTGCTCGAAGCCACTGGCGTCTGCGTCGTGCCTGGCAGCGGTTTTGGTCAGAAAGAAGGCACTTTGCATTTCCGCACCACATTCCTTGCCCCCGGCACTGAATGGGTTGGCTCCATCAAGAAGTTCCACAAGGAGTTCATAGACAAATACCAGTAAGGGAATTCTATAGGGCCTAGCGAAGACCGACAGGATTGTATGCAGCGTTACGTGCGCACTGTTTCAACGTGTTTGTTCAAGAGGCATACCGCATAGCGAAGCGTTAAGAGATAGATACATGGGCGCATCACCGAAGACTTGCGTGCATCTAGCTAGCATGGGCGTTTGCTCTTTCAAAAGTAAACGGTACAATTTGGCTTTCTTTGGGGTCATCAACGATCTTATAGCATCCTGTAATAACCGGATATCTCCCATTAGCATTTACGGAGTGAACAGGCACATATAGACAGATGTCATCAGCAAAAACAGACAATCCCATGTTGCGCCAGATGTCTACATGACCTCCACATCGCACATAGGACGTGGATGGCAGTTTTTAATTTCGATCTGCATAGAATCTAGTACTTGTAAGATCCACTGTCTAGGATGACCATTCATCCACCAGCTTCGCCTCGTAATTATGTCGTCCTTGGGATCTTAGGACAACTACCTGCTTACCTAGTAGTTACGTTCTCCCTACCAGGTTTTTATGCCCGCTCACTACCCCGTAGGCGAACAGCTTGACCATATTTCTGAAGTTTGGTGATCAGTTGATCGCCCTGCTTGACAACGTCTTGATATTGCTTGTTTTTGTCGTCTGGTCGATTTGTCTCGATGACTCCCCTCCCTGTCACGCGGTCAATAGTGCAAGGAATGCGTCCACCTGCAATGAACTTCGCTAAATCCCTGTGAAAGAAAGCTAGTTAGTTATACGGCCACAGACCGAACTTCCACCCTCCATCCACCGGTATAACGTACCGATCTAAGAAATCCACTGAGACACCAAAATCATTGGCCATACTCTCAAGCCCCACGACGCGATAGCTCTGCAATAGTTGCTGATAGGCGCGAAGTCGCATCTCGCGAATGAACCATCCCCTATGCTCGAATAGATACCGGTCTTGGGTCAGGAATTTTTCCTCCACGAGGGCTAAAGCCTGAAAGAACAGCTTGTAATGGCCATTGTACAAGCTGTTGACGAGCTGGGCGAGAGATGAGAAGTCAATGGCCATCTCCGTCTCTGGTTGGTCGATACCGGTACCTAGTGTTGTCAAGTTGACGGCAGTCGTGGCTTTTGTAGGTGCATTGGGTGTGGCAGTGTTCTTAACATCCCGCATCTCAGAATCCTCCGCGCCGGGGCCAGCTGATATTGCGCCAGATAGGGCGAGCAGTTTATCATCGCCATCCGCTCCTAGAATGGCCTTGATTTCGGGGGCGTCGACAACCTTGCTCTTGAAGTCAACTCGCTTCAGTGACACCGAGCCGGCTAGGACAGAGTAGACCACCAGGCTGGAGTATGTACAGAGTTCATAGCTGGTAAAGGTGGAGAGGGAGTCGAGAAGAAGGGGAGCAGCGAGGTTATGCGATCGGATAGTTAGGAGGTGCAGGCCTTCGTAAGCCTTCAAGCGATTACGACGGTCCCAGTCTCCGCCGGTTTCTACTAGCGTCTTCGCCTTGGCGACATATCTTTTCACTAGAGTTCGGTCGCCATAAAAAAGTCCCATGCGAATAATAGCGAGCACGATGTCGATCTTGGTCCCCAAGATGCCCGTCTTTTCGAGGATATCCTCATAAGCTGCTATTGCCTTGTCCTGTGTACTAGTCAGCACTGCAGTAGGCTAGAGAATAGGATCAGGGGAGCAGGGCCGGCTGGTGGACGAAGCATACCTTGTCGCCGACTTTGGCAAAGAACTCGGCACGCTTTCCACGGGCAGCCATAATCTCGGTGTCGCCGGCCTTCTCGACGGCCTCGTCCTCTTCCTTCTGTATAGCCTCTAATTCCTTGTCGTTCTCAGACTTGAGCTGCTGGTAGACGTTCTCATCCCAGGGCAGGGTGGCACCCGATACATGGCCTTTGCTAGCCATCATTCCCGCAGCAGCACTCGCGCTCCGGTTGGTCTTTTGCTGTGCACCTGCAGCGGATGTGGCTTCGCCGACAGCGTTCAAGATACCATCGGTGGGGTGGGCGAGGTACTTGTAGAGAGGCGCCATCTTGTGCTCGCTGATGGCATCTTGTAAACTCTTGAGAGCGGCTTGTTGGGCGGGACGGGCGGCATAAGGATTGGTGATAGTAAAGACGTGCTGGGAAAGCGGCAGCAAGGGCCACTTCGCGTACTGCGGATCGGCGCCCATCTTAAACGACGAGAGCGTGAGAATTTGTGGAAAGTGCGCACAAGCGTCAGGTTCGTCAGGATCTTGTCGGTAGGGTATAAACGAAAGAGCAGCGTGCGTGGTGTCGTTGTCTATCGCCAAAGTCCAGTAGTCAAGATATCTAAGGTGCCCTGTCTAATTTGTAAGAGGGTGGGTTCAGCGCATTCAAATTTTATGCTATTATGAGGCTGTAGAACGGCAGTGGGCAGGGAGATGAGGTCAGAACTTGTAGTAGGTAGATACTCAGTCTGGCAGACGTTTCCTAACGACGAAACAGCTTGTAGGCAATCAAAGCGGACGTAAGGACGTAACTGCTGGGATACAGCAGTGGGTACCTAGGTTAGGTAGGGAAGGCCAATGAGAACGTCTACCCTCGAGCTACCAAGCACTTAGTGGGGTCCTTGAGAGGCTCAAAATCTCGACGTACAAACCCAAGTACCTAAGTACTTACCTTTAATTAGGGTGCTCAGGTACAGAATACATGTGTAGTGTCCAGTGCAGTACAACATCTCTGACATAGATCATCTAAAGCTTTCGAAAAGATACGTACCTCCGTGCCCAAGCGCCCTGTCTGCTTAACAAAAACGGTTAAAAATACGTGCCCCTACATATGCTGCTGTACATAGGTACATAGACCGATATGCACAAGGGACCAAAAACCAAGTGCAGTTGCAACTTCTTTCGACTCTACAACGAACACGTCAAACAAAGCAAAGGATTAAGTACTTTTATTTCCAATCACTGCCTCACTTAGCTCACCTCGCAAGAATTCAATTATACCTCATCGAACTCGTTCGGAACGAGACGCAAAATAAATTTTATTAATCACGCAGTACACAGAGAGAACCAATATTCCATTCCGCATCTCTCACCATGGCATCGGACGACGGTGCAGAAGATACCCCCCAGCCGTTTGATGCTAAGCAACTCGAACCAGCCAAAAGGCGCAAGGCAGATACATTGTCTCCTAGAGAACCCAGAAAGCTGAACGGCCCCACTCGTCACGAAAGCAATGTCCAGGATGTAACGCTCCCTGATGACATCCCTCAATCCCCCAACGCGAAAAAGTCCGAGTCAGTCAAGAAATGCAAGACAAATGAATATTCCCCTCGAGAACCGCGGGAATCGAATGGCTCAAGCCATCGAGGAGCTAGAGGTCGAGATGTGGCACCCGTCGATGACCTCCCTCAACCCTTTGACGCGAAAAAACTCGAACCTGCGAAAAAGCGGCAGCGCTCTACGTCACCTTTAGAAGCGCCGCGGAAGCTTAAACGTCCAGGCCAGCGTGCCCGAATATCGAGCAACGAGGCCGCCGCCATTCGCCAAAGGCATGAACAGCGTGAAAGAGAGCAGGCTCAGGCCGCCTCCACGGCCGCTACGGCCGCTACCATTAATGACATCGTGCGGGAGCATTACAATGCTGTACCAGAACGCGGCCGAGACTGGCGGAAGACGGGCAGCCGAATCAAGGGGCTGCGCGTCTTCAACAACTGGGTCAAAAGCACGCTTATCCAGAAATTCTCGCCCGATGAAGACCACACGCCCGGAGCCCACCAGCAAGGCCGTGATATGGCGGGCGCAAATGGACATGAGCTGATCGTCCTCGACATCGGCTGCGGAAAGGGTGGCGACCTGGGGAAGTGGCAGCAAGCGCCGCAAAGGGTACAGCTCTACGTCGGCCTAGATCCTGCCAACATATCTATCGACCAAGCCAAGGAACGCTATCTCAGCATGGGCAGCCAAGGGGGCAGAGGCGGTCGGGGTGGAAGAGGGGGCAGAGGTGGTTATCGAGGTGGACGCGCCCCACCCCTATTTGACGCTCGGTTTTTTGTCAAAGACTGCTACGGCGAATCCCTAAATGACGTTGAGGTTGTCCGCCAAGTTGGATTTGATCCTTCGCCCATGGGCCGCAGCGGCTTTGACATCGTCAGTATGATGTTTTGCATGCACTACGCATTCGAGACTGAAGCCAAGGCGCGAATGATGCTGTCGAATGTGTCTAGTGCGCTGAAAAAGGGTGGACGTTTTATTGGATGCATACCTAACTCGGACGTTATCAGCGACAGAGTCGTCAAGTTCAACCAACGCATCGGCAGCAAGAAGCGCGAGTCAGCTGAGAATGGCAAGCAGGCGTCAGAAGAGAAGGAAGAGGGCGAGGCAGAGGAGACGGCGGAATGGGGCAACGAATTATACCGGGTGAGATTTCCCGGTAAGACGCCTGATGACGGCATATTCCGGCCGCCTTTCGGGTGGAAATATAACTTCTTCCTCGATGAAGCCGTCGAAGAAGTGCCCGAATACGTGGTGCCGTGGGAAGCGTTCCGAGCCATCGCAGAGGACTATAATCTAGAACTACAATATCATCAGAGTTTCAAGGACATCTGGGAAGCGGAGAAAGACGATCATATATTGGGCCCCCTTAGCGAGCGCATGGGTGTTCGTGGAAGAGGTCGCGGCCCTCTCTTGGTGTCGCCTGAGGAGATGGAGGTTGCGAATTTTTATGTTGCTTTTTGCTTCTACAAAGTGTAGTAGACATACCTATACTATTTCGATGCGGCTCTCTTAGACATAAACAGATGAAGCGAGCGCCGGTCAGTCATTTCATGTTAGCACCGCTGTGTACAGCAAAGCACAAATCACGAGAACACTTAGTTGATACAGGTCCCAGAAACCCGGTTGCATTTATGTTCAGAATTAGTTCACAGACAGGGGTTTCTCTGTCATTGCAGGGTTAATTTTCCTAGCGACCCTTACCTACAACGACACCGTAGGCGTCTCATACCTGACGTCTCGTACCTGTCCGGCCAGTGTGTTATACAAACATATGGTCGACCGAATGACCATAGTTGGTGTTACGGGTCTTGATTTACGTCACAGATAAGATCATATTACCCATGCCCCCCCTTAGCTAAGATATACGCATGCGACTCAGATTCCCTTTGTTAGTCACTCTGAGATTTGGCAGCGCGGACCCTTATTCATTCTCTCCGGAGCAAGACCAGCATAGGGCTATGTGCATTCCGTATATTAGCTAGACCCGACTTTCCGATTACTATGTGTGTTACGTCTTGAGCACGCGTGTACAGACGTAGCACATCCATTGTCTTTCCAGAGGTGAAAACAAAAGTACTCCTATAATGTTTGCAAAACAGCACTGGCCTTTCCAACTTATGATACCGATATAAAACCTATGCTCTCCGACCTGCCATTCACGCCTCAGCCCACGCACCGATTCCGTACAAAAGCTCATCCTGAACGGAGACGGACAGCGTTACGGACCCGCTATACACAATATTTGCTTGTCCATACGAATGGGCGGCGACTACGCCTGCAGAGACAGCCACGGCGTGGTCTTGATAATGGTGTACAAAGTGAACCAGGGGTGGACCGGCTGCGGAAGGCTCGCCTTCGCCTGCTGAGCTTGGGATAGGCCGGTCCAGGATCAGGAAGACATCAACATTGCCAGGAGGTGCTTCTGTAGATGCGGAGGCGTCTGTGACAGTTGTTGGGGTGCGACTGTCGTCGCCATTGGAAGAAAAGAGCGATTCGCTGCTTGTAGTCGCCATCGAAGTGAAGAGGATGTTGCTCGGGGGGCAATATAGGACGGGTCTAAAGCGCCGGTTGAGTGTGAAGAACTTGAATGAAGTGCAATGCTCGATGGAGGGTCAGTTGTCTTTAGCAGATGCGCAACACAGTTAATGGAGCATACAGCCTACGCTCGGATGCTGAAAAACTAGCTAAAGGACTTGTTGACGACAAGTTAGAAGCATCGAGCGAGACAGCGAGCGCACATGGCCTAGTACTTATATACAGATGCAGAGCCGCACATATGAGGGATACCGGCAACAGCGGCTTGGAAATCGAGGATCAAATAAGCGCTGTGACGCGAAGCCCATACAGAGTCGTCAATCGAGGTATACATGTGCGACTCGATGCACAAGGCATCCGAACTACCCCGGGCCATTTACTAGGGGCGGGATGCGGCACACGCAAACCTCTGGAGTCTTGACAGACAATGTTTCTCGCGTGAAGACCCAATGCGGTTTCGCCTCGGGGTGTCTGCACGAGGCCATGAGACAGCGGCTCTCGTCAACCCACGGCTGGGACGGTTCAGCCAATCGAGGCGGTTCCCGTGCACCAGTGCAGACAGACAGTTCAGATGGTTCAAATGGTTGCTCACAACAGATTCAGCCGGGCTCGGGCTCGCCTAGACCTGGATGCCTACACCGGGATGCCCACATCTGGGTTGCTACATGAGTAATGTCGGCATGAGAACTTGAGCTGTTTCCTCGGCAGATGGCCATTCCATCCATACCAACAACACACAGCCGTCTCCCTTGTTTCTGCATATAGAGACTAAAGAGACCGGTCTTCGAGAAGGCTACATACAGTGTTACGATCGAACTGCTGCCTATCGTAGCACGCTTGCGTCGCCGATACCGATACCCAACAGCACAACAGGCCCACGGTCATGTACGGTATTCGTAGAGCGAGGCCGACGACTTCATGCATCGCGTAACGGCAAGAGCGCAATCTGGACAACGAGGTAATTATCAAAACGATGGAGTGACCCGGTAACAACTGGCCGTATCATTGGCTACCCTGGGGACAAGGAAGGGGTGCGAGCCTCGTGGCGCGTTCTCGAAGCCTTGTCGGAACCGGCTGACAGTTCCGGTACTACCCAACGCAGGACTTGCAAAGAGAGACCCGGAGACCAGGTTGCTGGGCTTTATGGGTGATCATCATCGTTAGCAAGCGAGTAAGTCCATATAGAAATACGTGCATGTGCAAATGGAACGTAGAAAGAAATTATGTCGCGTATTATCTGGGCGTGACGTTGCGTCTGGCTCGACGGCTGTGCTTCCGCCGCCCGCCGCCCTATAAATGTAGATGTGGCGGCACCTTGAAATTGCTTATGTGTATCAACCGGTATCCGGAAAGACCACCCTTGTCCAGATCCTAAGAACTCCCACCCAACACGCCAGCCTCGTCTTCTCTTTGCCCTGATCCTGCCCTAGTCAGCCCCGCGTGATACACCCCACCTCCCGATGTCTTGCCCTATTTCCACCCCTGCAGGACATGTATCCATCCAAACATGCAGACAGACGGGCTTGGGCAGCCCGGAATATATGATCTGTCGCGCTTACCTACATATTTGCCGTACCGGAACACTGATCCGTGCCTCGAAAAATAAAATAAAAGCCAATGGGCCACCACGGATTTGCCTCTTTTGTAGACCGGAACGCTTACCCGGGGTTGCGTTCGTTCGCTCCGTAGGACGCACCACACTGTTGGGAGCATCAAATCCCCCCGGGGGACGAGCGGTCTAGACTCCTGAAGTCATAGCATAGGCTTCCTCTTCTATTCTCTTTTGCACCTTGCATATTTGGTATGCCATGTTGGAAAATCTCGCGAATCACATACGGTGGGTCAGACACAAGTGAACGAGACCAGGACTGGCAGGCTAATATTCGTTGATCATCCGCGGCGATACGAGAAAAAGGGGGCTCTATGCACTTTTCTTCAGTCTAACTTAGCGTATATTGAAGGCAAGAGAAGACAAGACCTTCACTTTCTTCCCTTTTTTCTATCCGCCGTACGCGAGTGTTCTGAGGCGTCATTACCTCATATCGTGTTCGGAGCTACCTATCCAAGTACTTATTCTACTATCATATAGACCTGCTCGGGATTGGTAGCCTTCCCCATGCCGCGTATGGCACCTCGATGCTACTCTATCTAAGCCAAGACAAGGAAGGACTTTGCGAGACTGATTTAGATCATACTGTTGTTGACCGTCAAAGTGCTGCCTGGGCTGGAAAAGACACCAGGGAGGGGCCGTGTTTTTTATTCTGGAAACTAACAGATCGCAATCTCATAATAAATATATATACAAAGTGAAGATTGATCATGAACCGTAAAGTCGTTACTATATATCCACCTGTGGTGTCCAGTGCATGATACCATGCCATGTCACATATCCTTGGGTTCCGAGCAGTTTGGTATACCAGTAGTGTCCTTGTTGTGATCTCGTTGTGATGGCCCATACGCCGGGTGCTGTCTTTACCGTGCCGTAGAAAGCATTTTCATTGTCTTTTTCTCACGTGCCGAGTAATAGTGAAGATATATCAGAAATCAGGTGAGAGTAGCAAGCATAGCTCTCATCAAGCCAGGAGGCGGCCCTGGTTACATGAACACACGTTAGCCCAGTGAATTGACAGCAAGTCGGCGGAGAAGCCGCAAAAATAGTAGCGCGCACCTTCACCTGCGATGCTTGGGCACGCTGATGGACATCCTACCTTTCTTGTCCTTCTCGATGCGCACCCCGCGCCTAGGCTCCTCGATTCTCTCTACCTCCTCCTCGTAAAGAACAAGCTCGCCCGTGGGCAGACGCTCAGCACGCACGAGATCCCGATCCCCGCCGTAGCCATGATGGTGGTGATGGTGGTAGTCGTATTCTCTACGCCGGTCGCCTACGATGGCCAACGGCCCGGCTACTAGGTCGTCGCTGTACTCCCGTGGTCCCGCGTCGACTACAATGGGCATCCGCGAAGTAGCAGAAGAGGCTGTGTGGCCCGTGGTCCCGTAGCCCGAGGTGGTGTAGCTGGTGTGGCTACGGACCGGTGAGATCTCGCGGATCATGGTGTCCCTGACCATCTCGACAGGTGGCGGGGGAGGCGCCCTGATGACGGTGGGCGGTGCAGGCGGTGGGATGGTGAAAAGCTCGTCTCTGCGTTCCTCCACGACCGCACCTGGCACCGATCGGGCAGCAGCCAATTCGGCATCGGCCCTCTTATACTCTTCACTACGCCTGAGCAGATCATCGATGTTCTTTTGGCCCAGGGCTTTTTGGATGATGATGGTATTTCCCTGCGCCCGGTGATAGTTAGCCCTCGATTTGTGTCGGAGGTAGGCAGTGGGTAAGGTGAGAGCAACATACCTCAATGACATAAGGATATTCAAGCCCTAGTATGGCTCTGATGGAGACCAGACGAATGGGAATTCTCGTCTTCCCCTTCTTGGGATATTCGCTCTTGGCCGTGATCGTGGTGCCCCCCGACTCACTGCTGCTCGAAGAGCTAGACGAAGAACGTGACCTACCACGTCGAGAGCGACTAGTTCTCGACCCGCTTCGGTCCCGCCGTCGCCTCGTCCGTACGATCTCTCTCTCATGGACATGTTCGGGGTATTCGTGGAAGTCTTCGTCGCCGTACCGGTGTGGTTCCGAGATCTTGATCTCTTCGTAGTCGCGCTCCGCATAGGTTCTCGGGGGAGGCAGAGCACGGGAGCGCGGGAGGGGGATGGGTTCATACGGTTCGGGGCGGTAGTCGGCCCTGCGGGCGGGCGAGCCGTACTCTTCTTGACGATCATACAGGCGCTGTGCCGGTCGACGGTCGAAGGTGTCTAGCGATGATTGACGCCGCAGGAGAACGGGCGGGCGGCGGACGGGCGAGGGATCGCGATGCTCGCGGTCACGTTCTTTTCCCAAGTATATGCGCCGTTCCACTTCAGGGGGAGGCGAGGGGCGACGGCGTGGGGGTTCTTCATCATAGAATCTCCTCTCGCGGACGCGCTCTTCCTCCCACGGTCGCGGAGCCCGTCGCTCGAAATATCGCCCGTCGACAGAAGCTTCACGGGCCTGTGAGTGGGGTATCTCACGAGGAGGTTGACGAGAGCGTTCGCGGGGGGGGTCGTGCGGTGCAGGGCGGGTGTAATGGCGGTCACGGTCGCGTTCTCGCTCCTCGAAGAAGCGTTCTTGATCCCATCGCTCACCGTAGGCAAGATCCTCATCAGATCTCCTAGAGGACATGGCAAATAGTTGTAAGGGGTCTAGATAAATGGAGCAACTATAGCAGGCAAGTACCAAAGCGTATACACGAAGAAGAATAGGAGGAGATCAGACACCGATTTCCAGTGACCTTGAGATGAGTGTCTTGGAGATGGAAAAAGGTTTGATCAGGTTGTGAGACAGCTTGATCTAATATTTGCAGTTTTGCAGGATGGCGGTTCGAGGTCAAAGTAGGTGGTGCATGTAGGATATCTGGAGGAAGGTAGATGTTGTAGCAGAAAATCAGGAAGGGGTCAAGGCCCAGGAGCAAATGACGATGACGACAGAGGGGGGGTTGAAACAACTACGGGATGTACTCCAAATGCACAACTACTACCTATCCCCACCTACCAACCGTCTACCGATGTACGGCGCGATGATGTAGTGGTAAGTACAGGTGCCCTGGAGTGCTGGCATTAACCCCACCAGGCTGGGTCGGGGCTGTACCCTGGCTGTACCGTCGTGGTAGGTTCCCTCCCCATCATCACAGGGCTCCGACAAAGTATATCGAGGTACTTCAAATCGACCACTTAACCTACCTAGAGCCAAAATGGTTGGCGCCAACTGGATGCTGGAGAATGTACAGTAGTTGGGGCCCCGCCGTAAGTATGCAAAACACGACAACACGTACATAGCAGGATGACCCTGCCCACCTCTGGAATTGAGCAGATGACGCAGTGGTATGTTGTTGAAGCTTCCAAGAAGCTGAGCCCAAACTCGAGCCAGTATTTTGATACTCCCCTCCAGCAGTACAACCGTATGCATACTGTATGCAAGCACCTAAATCCCCGATGATAAGTATGTAGATAGATACAGTACGATACCGCCCGGTAGGCTGTGTGCCCAAGACACGAAGACGTGTTTTCGTTCATGTGATGCCCACTTGACGTCTAAGCCTAAGCAAGATTGTGTTGTCAACCGAGTCTGCCTCCAGATCTGCCATAGACCGTTTCCCGGGATGTGCCACCCTAGCTGTCTTGCCAGTAAGACGCAATACATATTTCAGTCCAACTGCGACGTTGCCTCGTCACAACCTACCATGTCCATCTGTCGGAATTCTGCGTCTCACCAAATCTGGATGCTGTATGCACTGTAGCGCGCACTATGGTAGAAAAGAAAGCGAAGCGCAGAAAACCATTAGCGCTGTTAAGAATCGAACCCAGTTAACTCCACACTGTTACAGCAGTAAGTCGAGTTTAGCGCGCTCGCCGCTTGTGCCCTAGGCTCGGCTTAACCCATCTTTGGTCAGGTACTCATGTACCACCAGTAAGTTTATCGAGCAGTTCATTGGTGCTAAGTGCACGGGCAATGTAGTCAGAGTCTGAAGATAGTATCATCTCGCTGTTTTCTCTGATTAAGCTAGTGCTGGCTAAGTAGGTGACTTCTTCTTCAAAAGGTGCCCTTTCAATCGAATACCTAAGTACTTGGATATACATCTATCTACATAGTAGCTCATCAAGTAGTTGAACGCTACCTAATTCATATTCGCAACAAGAAAACGATAAGTATTTCAGGGGTATTGGCCAATAATATTGTGTGGATCAAAGGAAGTATTCAACTAGGATAGGTGATCAACCTCACCGCCGACCGACAGTAGATCGGCGAGCCAAACGACCAATCGAGTCGGAGCACGTGCTCAGAAACACATTGGCGAGATCCAGGCGCGAGCAACAGTCGCAGCAGATCCAGGTACAGCATATACACACGAACGACTAAGCTTTCCAGGCTGTGCTATAGAGCCACTCGCCCAGTAGCTTTTGATACGCAATTGTCTTCAAGTGTGCAACACGAGCAGCCTCACCCGAACCCAGAAAGGATGGCGGAAGATGATCTATGTCCCCGACCTGTCAGCATACCTGAGTGACTTGGGGCGGGTGGCTCCAGGGAGGGGTTTCATCTTACCAAAGCCGTGCACTTCGTCAGGCACGAGAAGCCAGCGCACACTTTGACGGCCGCCTGCGTCAACCTGCTCGAAGGCGAATCTGTCGTCGTCGAGGACGAGGGCATCGTTGTCCCGCGCAAGGCCTCTTTGACCCACGGCCTGCGTCAGCGCAGGCACAGCTCGGCCAGCCAGTTTGCTGGCCATTCGCCAGGCCTCATGGGCCAAGTGATCTAGCTCAGCCCCGACGAGGAAGATGTGCGGCGGGAGATCGGCCCGAGAGGCGAAAAGGGGCGACAGGAGCGGGTCGCGAAGGTCGTGGCCGACGGGGATATAGCTCCACCGGAAGGTCGGACTCCAGCCAGCCAAGTAGTCGCTCGGGTTCGCCCTTACGCCCGATTTCAGCTCGGGCTTGTAGTAGCGCATCTTAAGCTTCTCGCTAGAGTGTATGGTCTGGTCGAGGACGGGGTATATCCCCACGACAGCGGCCGGCTTGATCCTGTCCCGGACCGAGGGCAGCTGACATACGCTCATAGCAAGGTTCCCGCCCGCGGAAAACCCACTAACTGCCACGCGACTCCGGTCTATCGGCAGGCTCTCGTCGCCGAACACGGCGCCCATAAGGGCTTCGACGTCGTACGTCGCCGTCGGAAAGGGATAAGCGGGGGCTTTCCGGTAGTTCAGCTCCACGACTAGGACGTTGTGCATGCTGGCGAAGCGCTCGTTTAGGACGTCGTCGTCCTCGGGGCTGCCTATGCAGAACCCGCCGCCATGAATGACGAACAGGACGGGGAGACTCTGGGGAGATGTCTGGTCGTAGTTCTTGGGGAAGAATATGCTGTAGGTAGTTGTAGACGAGGTATGATTAGGAAGGCGTTTATAGTGTTGTGCAATCAGAACGGGGCGCAAGCGACATACCTGATGGGCAGCTGGGGACGACATTCATAAGTCTTGACGATATTGGGCTTCACATCCGGTGGGTGGAACCACTTATACCATTCGCGCGCCCATGTTATCCCGGAGATGAGCCCTTGGGCCGTGATTATAGAAGCGCCCTGATACAATCGAGAGAGCAGCGACAGTCGAGGCTGGGTATCGCGGACAGTGGGTGTGTCCGTCATGATTCAGGCAAGAAAGTAGATGTGCGGCTACATAGCAGGGTTTTGTAGACGCTTAGGCAGGCGTAGCTGAGGACCTGGTCATAAATAGTAGGAGGTGCTAGTAAGATAAGCTCTAGTTTTACTACGATGTGGATGTTGTTGTTTCATGGTGTGTTGGCTGGATACGACGGAAATGGCCATTAAATCGGATTGGGAGTGGGAATGCTCAACAAACCCCAAATGCATCTGCCTGGTAGATCTGTCTAGTGGGGTCTCTGATTTACCCCATAAGGCTGCGGATGACGTGCCTCGGCGGGTTCGCATAAGACAGGAGGCCAGGCGATCATACCACGTCTTGCATGGCAAATCCACTAGTTAGGGCCCTGGAACGTTGTGTATAAAAGACATAGGTATAAGGACAGACGTGCTGAGACACAAGCTCCCTAACGACACCCTCATAACCATTATCAGCGATGTATACCTAGGTAGCACGTAAGCCAGGCCTTCTCCACCGACCAAGTTATTCTCTTTACACTTGACCGGCTATCTTCTTAACTAGCTATCTTCTCTATACAACAAAGAATAGGGACGTAGCGAAGTATCTACCACCATTTCTACATGATTTGTCTGTCATCCGCCCAACGAGATATTTATTTGTTTGATGCCCATATTCACGTATCCATCGTGCTTGTCATGTCACCGGGTCTGAACCGTCGGGCTTTCGGTCTCCTTCTTGATGTGGCTTAGGACGATTCTATCACATTAACTCCGATTCCCATAAAGCTTGGCACATGGAACTCCGATATCATGTTCGGGACTGTAGCACATCGCAGCATACCGCTTACGCTGCGCACCAAAATGACCAGTGATGCCGAGTGCATCATACTATATACATATATATAGAGGTAGTGGTCCATCCGATCTTGGCTGTTAGATCCTGGATAACCCAGTTTAGAGGCTCCTTGGATACGTTGCTGTGTAATTCTCCAGTCCTAGTTTGCCGTCACCTAGTTAGAGCCTTATCGAGAGACGTCGATGACTAAGTTCAGATAGGTACTAGCAAGCTGTCACAGGACACCTAGGCATATCTTATAATGTCGTTCCTCGCTTGTTCCAAGGCCAACGACCAGACTCTAGGCCCCGGTATCAGGGGCTGCCGTGATGATTTCGACTTCACCGTCCAGTTTGAGCAGCTGTTCTTCTCTCTTGCACCGTCTGCAGTCTTCATCTTCCTCTCGGTATGGCGATCCATCGCCCTAGCCCTTCGGCCGGCAGCTGTAGAGGCGCCACGACTCTGGTTGGGAAAACTAGTATGTACTGCCCTGTCCAGCCACCGCTTTAGTTGTGCCGAGGCTCACTTCCAGTCCCGACACAGGGGGCCCTGATTTCGTATGCAGCACTGGAACTTGTCTTGGTTGTCCTCGCGGGTGTTCATCCGCTCGATAGAAGGGATATTTTCATCTCAGCGTCTTCTCTGAGGTTTGCTGCAGCGCTCTGCATGATACCGCTTTCATTCTTGGAACACGGCAGGTCGCGGCGCCCGTCCGTCTTGCTTGGTGCCTATTTGTCTCTGACGCTCTTACTGGATATTGTACAAGTCCGAACCTTCTGGCTCGCTTCTTCGACACGGACCGAGATAGCGTACACTTCCATTGTCACCTCCGCCTTGGCTTTTAAGCTCGTGCTCGCCTTGCTCGAGGCCTGCAAGAAAGACAAATGGGTGAAGGGGTACGACAAGACCCACAGCCCTGAGGAGACCAGCGGTATCTATAGTCTTGGGCTCTATTCATGGCTCAATCAACTGGCCCTCTCGGGCTACCGCAAGGTCCTTCGAATCCCTGACCTTTACCCACTAGACAGCGCCATGGCGTCCGAGAGACTGCACCAGCACTTCGCCAAGAACTTTCGCTCACCCACGTTCGAGAGTTACAAACACAGGCTACTTCTCGTCCTGGCCCGTACTCTCGCAATACCACTTCTCTTGCCAGTGCCTGCCAGGCTCGTCCTTATTGGCTTCACGCTGAGCCAGCCGTTCTTCATCAAAAGCCTGGTAATCCACCTGGCGAAACCCGCCGGCTCCGAGTCGGCCAATGTCGGGTACGGGTTTATCGGCGCTAGCATTCTTATATACGGTGGTATCGCCGTGTCGACTGCGCTGTATTGGTATTTCCATCACCGCATGCTATACATGGTCCGTGGATCGCTCGTCAGTGCCATCTACGTGAAGGCGACAGAAGCTAGCATCGCGGCCGGGGACGAGAATGTCTCTCTGACGCTTATGAGTACTGGTATGGCCCTCCTATTGTCTTATGGCGACGTCGCCAGTTATGGAGTGCCCAATGTTATTATCCACTGACTTGTGTCCTTTCAAGATATGGAGCGTATCAACCAGGGCTTCCGTGCATTGCACGAGGTCTGGGCCAATACGGTGCAAGCTGCAGTGGCTGCCTATTTGTTGCGCCAGCAGATTGGGCCGGCATTCGTGGTACCGATCGTTATCGTCACATTGTGTGCGATGGGAATCCTTTTATCCGTCAAATATACGGCTAACGGGCAGAAACTAGTACGCCAGCCTTCCTGATTACCTAAACCCCGTCTCTTGTTGTCAGGGTCTCCTGCGATCTTGCCACTGACTCGTTACACGATATCACAGTGGATGGAGGGCGTGCAGAAACGAGTCGGCCTTACCTCTAGCGTTGTCGCCGGCATGAAGAACCTGAAAATCTCCGGGTTAGCGGTTCCCATCGGCTCAATCGTCCAACAGTTACGTGTAGATGAACTCACTGCCAGTGAAGCTGTAGGGTGACCCCCGCCTGACGTTTTGTTTCGCTAGATAGTCAGACCCTTCGGTCTCGGCCACTGACAGACTCCATCAACGACTGACATATTAACAGTTTCGAAGGCTCGTTCTGCTTTCAGCCACGCTTGCCTTCATACCGGTGTTAACATCGCCATTTCTTACATTTGCCGTCGCTCAGCGCACGCTCGACGTGGCTGGTGTCTATACTTCGCTCTCTTTCCTCATTCTCATGACCCAACCCCTTTCGCAGCTGTTCCAAGCAATCCCCCGCATCGTCGGTGGTGTGACATGTCTCGGGCGCATCCAGTCTTTCCTGCAGACTGAGAATCGAGATGATTATCGGGTGAAGAGCAACCATACCCCAGCGAGGAGCGGGAGGGGTGTGAACGATAAGGACGCAGGGCCCATCGTTGTCATCGAGAATGGCAGCTTCGGATGGCTTCCTGGTCACATGGTTCTCAACGACCTTGATGTCACCATCCTCCGAGGATCTCTAAGCATGGTCGTGGGCCCGATCGGTTCCGGCAAATCATTCTTCTGTAAAGCCATTCTGGGTGAGGTCCCTTGTAGCCGCGGAAAAGTCACCGTCAATGCGCAGTCCCCGCATGTAGGTTTTTGCGACCAGACGCCATTCTTATTGAATGGAAGCATAAGGGAAAACATTGTCGGCTTTTCGCCCTTTGACGCGGCTCGATATGCAGAGGTGATCTATGCCGCTCTGCTCGACCCTGACTGTGAGGCCTTGCCGCAGGGTCATGACACGGTCATCGGTAGCAATGGAATTGCGCTTTCGGGAGGGCAGAAGCAGCGCGTGTCACTGGCACGTACGCTCTATCTACGGGCCGATCTTCTCGTCTTCGATGATATTTTCAGCGGTCTTGATGCGGATACTGAGGATCAAGTCTTCGAGCGCGTTTTCGGAAGGTCGGGGCTCTTGCGGAACAGAAACGTGTCTTCTGTGTTATGCACCCATTCCGTTCGTCAGTAAGTGTTCGGGCAAAATAAGTATTGCATGGTCCATCTCCTGGCCGCTGACAAACATGGAAGCCTCTGGGCTGCAGATCATATCATAGCCCTGGATCTTGGGGGCAGGGTAGTAGAGCAAGGTACCTTTGACCATCTCAACGGGAACAATAAGAGTTACATTTGGAGCCTTGGAATCACGCCTTCTACTTCCAGCTCCAAATCAGACAGTGAGATCAAGGCGAACAGGGAGTTATCATCGTCTGGTCCAGCAAGAATGAAGAAAATGCGGGCCGCACCGGCGACCGATAACGGAGCACGCCAGGTGGGCGACTCGACGGTATACAAGATATACTTCAGAAGTCTGGGGTTGCTGCGTAAGTGCACTCCTTTCCCTCCACTCGTCTCAAAGGCCCAGAGGGACCTAAAGCTCACGGCAGTGCAGTGACCGGTGCGTTTGTCCTGTTGGCCATTGTTCATGGGTTTTTCGACAATTTCCCCAACGTCTGGCTCTCCTTCTGGGCCGCCGATACGGCCAAGGGGGATCCCTCCCACTCAAACAGCTACTACATCGGGCTCTACGCCTTGTTTCAAATTCTGGCATTACTGTCCCTGGCGACTCTGGCCTTCCTGCTTCTGATAACAGGCGTGTCTCGCGCCGGGGCGTCGCTGCACCAGACTGCTCTGAACACATTGGTCCATGCCCCCTTGCGTTTTTTCACCACCACAGATCAAGGCACAATTACAAATCTGTTCTCCCAAGACCTCAACCTCATCGATAATGATCTTCCCAACTCGTTGTTGAACACAATAATCAACATTTTTGTCGTTGCCGGCCAAGCAGCCGTCATTGCCTCCTCCGCGCCGTACCTTGCCCTATCTTACCCGATCATCGGAGCACTTCTCTATTTCCTCCAGCGCTTTTACCTGAGGACATCTAGGCAATTGCGTCTACTCGACCTAGAAGCGAAGAGTCCTCTTTAGTAAGTCTCACTCGTGCGTGACACCATGCGCCCGGACCGGACCAATGGTGGTGACCGCGCTGACGGAGAACCAACATAGTACTCACTTCCTCGATACGACCAAGGGAATTGTAACACTGCGAGCGTTCGGTTTCATCGATGACGACCGGTCCAAGAACACACTCCTGCTCGATACCTCCCAACGGCCTGCCTATCTCCTGATCATGATTCAACAGTGAGTTCCACTGAACCTGTTATTTAGCGACATAGGCGCCGTAAAGCCCTGCCGAGCCATACTAATCGCCGGTGTGTTTCTGTCGCCTATAGGTGGCTCGCCGTTGTGCTCAACCTGATAGTTGCTGCCATCGCGCTGTTCCTCACCGCCCTTGCCACACAGCTCCGTTCGAGTTCAGGCATCACCGGAGCTTCACTCGTAACCCTTATGACGCTCGGCGAGGGCCTCTCGAGTATCATTCTATTCTACACGCAGTTGGAGACCTCCATCGGGGCCATTAGTCGACTGAGGTCGTTTAGCAATGATGTCCAGCCAGAAGAACGGGATAGTGAGGATATCTACCCACCGGGTGATTGGCCCCAGACGGGTCAAATTTTTCTTAACAACGTCTCCGCGAGCTACATGTAAGATGATCGCCCACAGCCCGACCCCCTCATGCCTAGCTAACGCCCAGCAGGAGCGAGGGCAACGAGCAAGGCGTGCCATTGGCGCTTGACAGCCTCAGCCTGTCTATACGACCTGGCGAGAAAGTTGCGATATGTGGCCGTACGGGGAGCGGCAAGTCTTCCTTTATCGCCTTACTACTCAAGCTACTAGAACCCCTAGCCACATCGATAGACGACATACAAATTGATAACGTCTCGCTGGGACGACTGGACCGCAATACATTACGACGGCGCATCATTGCCATACCGCAAGACGCCGTGTTCCTCCCCGACGGATCAACCGTCTTCATGAACCTTGATCCTTTCCAGGTCGCCACACTCGAAGACGCGCAATCCGTCTTGCAAAGCGTGGGCTTATGGGATTTCATTGTGCAGCGAGGCGGCCTAGAGGCGGAAATGGCGGTTGCCACCTTTAGTCAGGGCCAGCGCCAGCTCTTTTCCCTAGCACGCGCTATCCTTCGTAGACGAGGAAGGGCACAGAGCCTGGGCATGGGACGCTGTGGCTCCGAGGGCGGTATACTACTGCTTGATGAGGTCAGCGCGAGCGTGGACCAAGAGACTGAGAAAGGGATGCAGGAGATCATTCAGCAAGAGTTTACAAACTATACAATCATTGCTGTAAGTCATCGGCTACAAATGGTCATGGATTTTGATCGCGTTGTGGTCATGGACGGCGGCAGAATTATAGAGGTAGGTAATCCAACACAGCTAGTAAACAGGCCTAAATCAAGATTTAAAGACCTATATGTTTCTAGCAAGCATTAATAAATATAAATTTTAAATGTTAATTTATATAATAAAAATTTAAACAAAACTATTTAACGAAAATTTAATATATTAAAATATATATATTATAGCTAGGCTTATTATATATTTTAATATATTTTACGGCTATATTTAACACCTAGCTATATTTAACCCTTTTTTTTTACCTTTATATACATAACTTTTTAAACTTAATTATATAATAAAAATTTAATTTAACTAAACTATTTAAAATTATATTTATTAAATATATTTTTTAAATATATTTATATATTATAGCTAGGCTTGCTATATATTTTATAGCGCTATGTATAAATTTTTTACTTTTTTATATAATTATTACTTATATACTTTTTTATTATTTTTATTATAATAGTTGTTTTAGCAGCTTATAACTTTTATAAATTTTATATATAAAATAGTTTTTTATATTAAATTTTTAGTTTTTTATATACTAATATTAATTAAATTAATTATTTTGTATTTAAAAAGTTAAAAGCTTTTTTTAATAATATAAAATAATATATAATAATTATTATATTATATATAATTTACTATTTATTATTATATAATAAAATATTTAATAAATATAAACTAAAATATTATGTTTTATATATTATTTAAAATAATAAATTTTTAAAATAAAAGCAAGCTATTTAATAAAAATTTAATTATAAAAGTAGTTATATAAAATTTAATAATATAATAATATATTTTAAATTATATAGTATAAAATTTAATTTTTAAAATTTTTTTTATATATTAGCTTTTATTATTAATATATTAAATATATAAAAATTTTTTTTTTATTTTTTATATAGTTATAATATATATTTATATTAAATGTTTAATTTTTTTACTTTATTTTAAAATATTAAAATAGTTAATGTTAAAAAGTTAAAACTTATAAAATAAAAAATATATTTTGTAGCTATATTTGCTACTTAGCTATATTTGCTACTTTTTTTTATTTTTATATAAATAATTTTATATAACTTAACTATATAATAAAAAATTAATTTAAACTAACATATTTTATAAGTTAATTATATACCTAGGTTAATTGCACACTTTTTTTAACCTTTATATAAACAATTTTTAACCTATAATATTTTTATTATATATTATAGTAAGCCTTTAAAAAAAGTTTAATATTATTTTTGCACTTTAATCCTTTTATATAAACTTAAAACTAAGCATTTAATATATAGCTAAAATTTATAATATATTATTAATAACTTTAGCAAATTAAAAACGTAGCTATATAATTATATATAATAGCAACTTTAAAAAGCAAAAACTTATTAAATTTAAAAAGCAAGCTATTATAAAATATATATTTAACTTTATTATATAATTATTTTTATTAAAATATAGTAATATTAAAAATATAGCTAACTAATTATTAAAGTTATATAATAAAAAACGAGTTAATAAAAACTAAACTTTTTTTTTTATATAATAATAACTAGCTTTTATAATATATTTTAATTATTAAATTAATTACTAGCATATTTTATATAAAAATTTATTTTAATATTATAAGTAGTTTATTTTTATATAAAATATAATAATAAAATATAAAGTTTAAAAAAAATATATATATAACTTTAATAAAACTAAATTTATTATAAGCAAAATTTTATTTAAAATAGTTATAACTATATTTAATTATATAAAAAATTTAAAAATAGTATAGCAAAGCAATTATAAATAAGCTATAATTATTTAAGCTATTTAATTATATAGCTATATTATTTTATTATATATTATTATTATAAAAAAAAACTATTTATTATTTTAATATAAAAGCATTTTATTACTTAATAGTTAAGTTATTATAATTATAAAAAATAGCTAAATAATAAATAAACAAAGTATTAATTAAGTTTAATATTTTAATTAATATATAAATAGTTATATAAAAAATATATATTAACTTTTAATTTTTAATAGC
>Ga0247782_1000364_pt1 | contig 36783 bp, 22 predicted proteins | sample UWRJL019104C5_FD_179928 | JGI IMG/M metagenome (GOLD analysis project Ga0247782, IMG submission 179928) | Plant litter microbial communities from Arlington Agricultural Research Station in Wisconsin, United States - UWRJ-L019-104C-5 | ecosystem: Environmental > Terrestrial > Plant litter >...
AAAAAAAAAAAAAATAAAAAAAAAAAAAAAAAAAAAAAAAGGGGAAAGAAAAAAAAAAAAAAAAAAAAACCCTGATGAATAGAACCCTTGGGCAATGCGGAAGGACATGCCCCACGGCGGGCTTCGGCTACAGCTTGGATGGTTCACAGCGAGTTGGTATCCCGTCCGGACTTGGAATGTTACTCCACGGGCTTTCCGAGGACTACTCCGACTCAAGCTGCACAGATACTCTCGGAAGGGATTTAGTGAATCTTCGGAAGCCAGTCAGTCGCCTCAGACGGCCCGGATAGACCTCGCCGTGTCTTACAAGCCTACTACCATAACCATCGGAAGGGGTTTGAAAAGGGTTTGAAATGACACATAGAAATGAATGGCATTTCCGCGGTTTTCGTCATCTTTATAATACCTATTTCAAACGGCGTTGGCCAACAACGCCGAGTTCCCGGTTTTTCTCCGCAGTAAATACAACCCGGTCTGTCTAGACCCGCGCGGGGTCACCGTTCGGTGTGTAGCTAGATGGCAGGCTAGGTAGTTCATTTATATGACGTTCGCCGGTACGTGAAGTCTTTTTTCTGTTTTCATCAATGTACTGAGTTGTGAGCACGAGACGAAACTTCAAACCATTCCATATAACTTTCTTTCGACGTATACATAGTTAAGTTATACTATATAAACGCAATTGCCCTACCACTACCTTCCTGATCCGCCTATAAGCCTTCGTCCTTTTGCAGACCATCAATATGACAGACCAAAACCGTATTGCGACTCTCGATGTGAGTACTCGTCATCGTTCATCACCTACCCCGCCTTGGTGGTCATTACTGATGATTGTTTTCCGTCATAGTCAAGTCTGGCCGACCGATTACCGGACTACTCCAAGGCCCTCTTCGAAGCCAAGGCCAAGCAGAAGTTGAGCTTCGAGGCAATCGCCGAGGAGCTCGGGCGCGGTGAGGTCGCCGTCGCCGCGCTCTTTTACGGCCAGGCCCAGGCTTCCGCGGAGGACATCGAGAAACTGTCGAAGGTGTTAGGCGTCCCCAAGTCAAACTTGGAAGTTTCCATGGGTGGCTTTCCCGACCGTGGCCGCGCTGGACCGATGCCTCCCGTAGAGCCTCTCATCTATCGATTGTATGAGGTCGTCCAGAACTACGGGTACGCGCTCAAGGCTATCATGAACGAGAAGTTTGGCGATGGTATCATGAGTGCTATTGCCTTCTCTTCTAAGGTCGAGAAGGAAATAGACAGCGACGGTGTCACGTAAGTATCTACACTTGGTATTGACAAGTATATCAACTCTAATCGTATTGTAGATGGGTAAATATCTCGCTCCGAGGCAAATGGTGAGTTAACTTGTCCAATCTATGTGGATTCTTACGTGGCTAATATTTCTTCAGGTTGCCTTATACTCGATTCTAAAAGCTAGAGATTCGCCGTTTGTGCGTCTCGATGCCTTGTATTGATAATTTGAGGCAGATGGAATTCGTGTTTAGCCTTTTCATAGTACATGTATCAGTTCTCTATCATATGATCTATACGGCCTGGTTCGATTGTGGGAATCACAGTGAGCTGTCACAGCGGAATCGCGTTTTCCGATACGCTTATATTTTCCTACCGTTCCCAAACGGTGTCGAAGTTCAAATAACACCAAAAACGAGTAGTCGCATGTTTTGCAGGAGCATGGATCCACTTCTAATAGAGAAATTCCGTTTCAAACCCCTTTACTGCGTGTCGCTCTCGGCGTTGCTGGGCGCCGGGGTTTCGATTGTCTTTAAATATCGAAAATTGCGAGTGCGCTACGACGCCCTTCCAAAATAAGAGTCCCGAGGTCAGGTTTTATGTTATTTAAGGCAGTAGGCAACCGCTCTATTTGAATAACTGTAAAATGATGTTGATAGGTCGTAAGTCTCAGACCTATAGGGAGTTCTGCTCTCTTGAACTTTTGTAGTATGTGCACCCGTCAAGAAAATGAAATGTCAATCTGTGTCAGCTTCAAATGCGAGGATCCTATCGCAAACAAGTGAAGGATTTTGTTCTTGCTTCCTCCGCAAGACTTATACCACTCTTATCTATTCACCCTCCGATATGCTGTCGCGCAGCCAAAAGTTGATATCCGCCCCATCCTGGCATCTGCCAAAGGTGCCCTTCTCCTCAATGGAGCCGAGTCTCATCCCGTCACTCAGATGAATCGCGTCGATCATATCCGCTACGTCTTTGTTCCCGAGAGATGTCGGTTTTGCGTTCTTGATGAGGAATGCGCAATGTCCTTCGGTGAGAAGCACGTGCCAGTCATCAGGATCGTCAGGGTTTGTGGTCGCCTTCAGGATCCACGTGCCGTTGTTGTTCGCCGCCCAAGTACCGATTTCGAGGCAATCTAGCATATCGGCAGGGTACAGGCTATTGGTGTTGTGGTGTGATTTCGTTGCACAAACAGAGAAGCCGCCTTGCTCCGGAGTGGCCGGTGCAAATGGGACTGTATCAAAGCGCCTGGAGATCGTGCCCCTGGGCATGGCGAGAGCTGTTAAGGGCATGGCGAGAAGCGCAGCATACTTTATGGTGAAAGGGGCAAACATGATGAGCGGTGTTACTGTAGAGAACAGCGTCGTCGTAGTATGAGCGAAAGGGGTTGGCGTGGAGTGTTTTAGTAAGGTCTGGCGAAGAAAGCTCTATCTAAACATCTCAAGCAAGATCCTACGAAGAGAAGAAAGTTTTCTGAAATAAGGAATATGACCGACTTTATACAGAAAGGAACGCAATTTCCTCGCATAGTGCCCGTGTCACGCTGAACTTAGAGCCATATGGAACGTACAATGCGACTGAATGGAAGTTGCAATGCCAGCAGCAGCTTACGAATCTTGTACCGCCGGCACTTGCGCACATTTAGTATTGTCCACGCGAAATACACCTCGAAAGGGCGGTAATAGTAACCGTCCATCGGTTAAGCTCTCCCTGCGTCCGTTCGAGGCAAGGACCGAGCCAACAACTCTACCCGAAATGAAGGTACGGTGTGGGAGGCGGCTCCCTCGTACAAGCACCATGTAACAGAAGTATTGACATTGCAACTACCGATACGCGCAGCCTGCAAATTACTAGCATATTAAAGGGTAGATAAGAGAGAATGGGGCGATGCTTTGGCGTTAGAAGCATGGTAGATGGTCAGGTAATCAAGCCTGGCGTCTCTTGAGATGATGGTGCGTATTCTGCTTTGTTATTAAGTCACAATAACCCACGACACGTCGGCGTATCCCTTGCAGGTCTGTATATTGATATCTGTTTCAAGTATTAAGCAGGACACATATTCATTATTCTCCAAGTCCTCGCAGCTGGGACAACTTTAAACGCCACCTTGGGAATCTAAACTCGTCGTAGCATCCTTCATTAATGGCGGGGCCATTTTCTTCCCGGGATCTTTCCTCCAAAATGCCTCTACTCCCATCTCCCGGAACCTTTGATCCTGATACTTCATTGTCACACGCCAATCACTGACAAACATTGCCAGAATAAAGATCATGATAGCAACTACTGCGATCAGAGGCGCTAAAATGCTAAAGACGGTGAAACCGTAGCTGAAGTTTTGGAAGGCTGTATCAGCTACGAGTTTATCCGTGCCCAGTCCCACTTGAAGGGATGTCAACACGATGACGACGTAACCCAGTATTGTTGCCAGCGCTGCGAAGTTGTCGCTAACCAATTCGCTGTAGACTGTGTGCCCAGACACTTTTGAGTAGCCGCGGAAGAAGTATCCCATCCGTAACCGATAGACCTTGTTCAGCCGGCCTAGACGAAGCTCTCCGTACCAGTATCTGGGGTTGACCAGTCCCATGTCGTGTTCCTGAAGCACTTCCCTGGTCAGGCGCTTCCACGCAGACCATGTCAGTGAACGAGGAATCAAGCCTTTTTCTTCGGCTATACGGAAGTCGCTTTCATATGAAATCAATGATGTGTAGGAGTATAGGAATCCCCGTGCGCATCGTGCCAGCTCATCGTCCGGTAGCAGATGAGCTTCCCAGAAGTCTGGATCCAGGAGCCAAGTGGGCATGGGTTTCACAAATATGCGGTGGTTCGACCATACAAGATGCAGCTCGGGAGTCTCGGTGACGATGATTTCTCTGGATATGACAACCTGGTGGTGAAGAGGGCGCGGTGGCATCGGACGGCCACATACCCATAACCAGTCTTGAATGTCAGTCAGCTTCTTGACACGGAGTTCTGCACGCAGAAACTCCGCATCCGCCTCCGGCACAACAATGTGGTCGTTCTTCGTCCGGCGAGAAGCCGGGAGATGCGAGCTGCTGTCTTGTGTAACTTGATTATCCTGTTGCTCCCTGGGCTTTGCGAGTACCCGGGTAATGAAAGGGAGACGCTGTCCACCCATCGATCTAGCTTGTTGGGAGATGATGGAGTACGTATTTTCCTTCATCATCAGGAACGCTTTCTCAAGGAACGCGTAAAGATTTATAGCAGGATATCCTCAACAACCTGAGCAAGCAAGCCTATAAAAATTGGGGTAGGTGCACTGCAACGTTAAGTATCTGTTTAGGGCTGACATGAAACTGGATCCCTATAAGTACCAAACCAGGGTTTAGTCCGTGTAAGACTCAGGAATAGCTAGGGTCCTGGACACAAGCCTTGTCATCAGTGCATGCTATACTGCTTTGGGCGCGGCTGAGCGTTCTGGGTGATTACCAAATTTCCTCTCTATTTTTAGTGCAGCTAATGCGTATTACGTTGGTTCGCTAAGTTAACCCTTTTGTTGCCACGCCAAGAACAAGAGGCCAGTCGACTGCGAATCTTCTCGATGCTTTCAAAAAACTGCTTATTATAAAGCAGAACTTGCGCAGGGAACATGTTTACGAAGCTGATGTGTGCTTTGTAATTCCTATCTATTGTGGTGATATAGCACACAGTAGGCATAACCGTATAAGACATGAGTTTCAAACGGGGACACGATCCTTAACAGTCAGTTTGGGCCAGACTTTGCGAAGGATTTGGCTAAGCAAATTACTTAACCTTAGCCAGGATACCAATCCATCCGTTGCCGCATCCACGACCCCCGATTAATGGGGAATTAGCACAAGAGCAGCGAATCACTGTCCTTCTGACTGCGGTTAGCTGTCATTAGCCTCCTTTATGATGGCACCATCAGGGGTTGGCACTTCAAGCGTTGCTACACATGGCTTACATGGATATCTGCAGCTTACTGCGGCCAACAAATAGGACCTAGTCAAATTGGGGACTTTTTGGGGTCACATCAATCATATCATGGGCAACGACGGGAACCTGTGGCCCTGCTAGGGTACTATACCTAGTTCTGTTACCAAGTACATAATCACGGAGTATGCCCTTCATGGTGCGCGAGTGATGCCTGGCCTACCGAAACCTTAATCCAGGACTTACTCAGAGGACGGTTGTCCGCCGGCACAGCGTCGTCATGTCTCTCCAGCGATCCGCTACGCGGAAGGCCGGTGTAGGCCACGCGAAGGAGAAGAAGGACTACAGCATCGTGGAACAGGCCATGAAGGAACTGTATCCGCTGGAGAAGCAAAATGTTGTACCCGAGATAGAGTAGGCTACCGAGACCCAACACTTGTAGGCTGTCTTTCCACTAATGATACGGTTCTAGCATTGTTCTTGTGCCTGGATTGGGTGCTCATCCAGAGGAGAGTTGGAAATCCGAGACCACCAAGTTCAACTGGACTACTGAAGCGCTTGTAAAGGATTTCCCCAAGTCGCGGGTGCTTCTATACAGATATCAGTCAGCATGGACGGGGTCATTGAAAGTGAAGCAGTTTATGGCTAATGTTGCCATGACGCTCCTTGTGAGCTTACAAAGCGTGCGGAAGGCATGTAGCAACATTTCCCTATGGGTACTATGGTGCGTGTTTTGCTAACGACTTGATGATTCTAGAAATGCCAACGCCGACCTATCGTCTTTATCGGCCACAGCATGGGCGGTCTGGTGATAGCTAAATCTATCACCATTGTCGATCAACGAAGGGATAAGTTCCCGATCATGTTTGAAGCGATCGCAGCAGCGGTCTTCTTCGGCACACCTTTCGGCGGCGCGCCTGTGGCATCGGTTGCCGCTATGTATGCTTACGTTGCTGAGAAGATCGGTACTGCAACATCTTCTAAACTACTCGACCTAATGAAAGAAGGAGACGAAGGTCTACGGGAACTGAAACATGAGTTTATGCGTCTCGCGGGCAAGATCAGCCCGAAGATTGAGCTTTTCTGCTTTTATGAGGAGCAGCCTACTGATTTCAGCAAATGGGTTGGCTTACCCAGTCTTTACGGGTTGGCAAAACTCGTAATTCCCAAACGCTTCGAAGAGTTCGTAAGCCGTGACTCGGCTACATTACCTGGTGTTGATGAAATAGGACTTGCCTGCGATCACCGTAATCTAGTCAAGTTCGATGGACACAAGGACCCCAGATGGAACCAGCTAGTTCGTGACCACTTGAAAAAGATCTTTCACGGTGCTCAGCTCGCTGTCAAGAACCGTCTAAACTCGGTCCGCGATATTGATCGGACCATGATCACTAATATTCTTGATGCATTAGAAGGGGCTCAAATTCAAAAGAAGCGGAACATGCTCAGGCAAAACTTTGCGCCATCATCGTGGATAACTGCAGAGGCTGAGTATGCTCAATGGCTGGCAGAAGATCAGAAAGAGACTGAGGCTGAACATGTTCGTACTGGCGACTGCCTATGGGTTCGAGGTCCTGAAGGTCGGGGAAAGACCAGCGCGGCAATGGCTGCTGTTGAAGAAATCGAGGCTCTCATCAGGGCAAACGAAGAAAAGGATACGGGGCAAGATCCCGTCCTACTTGCCTACTTTTTCTGCGACATAATCCAGGACTACAATACGGCCGAAGATGTTCTTAAGAGCATTGTTAGGCAGTTGATTCGGCAACAGGAGACACTGGCTCCGTATGCGAAGCAGTTTGTGAAGAAAAAGCCTAGCGAGGGTGGCAAGTCACAGGCACAGCTGACTGTAGAAAACCTGTGGCAAACCCTTCAAGACATGCTTAGCGATGAGTTCATCGGGAGCAAAGTCGTCTTTGTCTTGAACAACATCCACTGTCTCCCAGAAGACTCCGACTCGACGATCAAACTGATGAAGTTCCTTAATGCCGAACTCCAAAATATGAATATAGAAGACACAAAACGTGTCCCTATTCGATGGTTCATCACTAGCAGAGAAGCGCACAACGTAGAGCAAGCATTGAAGGTGGACGGCGTCCGGCTAGTCGATCTAGAAGACGAAAAGTACGGTAATCAGGTGCAGAGCGCGCTTAGGAAGCATGCGAGGCAGAAGGTATCGACACTCGAGCAAGCGAAGAGCTACAACAAAGCGTTGGCTTACTTCGTAAGCAGTCTGATCGGAAGACGTGCACAGAATACACAGTGGATCGACATCACCTGCATGCAGCTCGAGGCGCTGCCGCAAACCCCTAGCGACCTGCCTGTACGTCGCATATTAGAAACTATGCCGCAAGATTTGAAATCGCTGCTTGATAAATCTTGGCTGCAAGTATTCAGGTCTAACGAGCGGGAATCTGAGAGGATCAAGGAGATGCTTCGCGCGCTGGTTCTCACATACGAGAATCCTACCGAAGCTGAACTAGGCATCCTCGCTGGGTTGTGCTCCGACGAAGAGAGGGTTGAGCTCCACGAGTTAGTAGAGAGGTGCAAGCCGCTCTTGTCGACTAGTAAAGACGGAAAAATTGGCTTCATGAATGTGGTGGTGAAGACGCATCTGCTCGAAAATGCAAAGGAGCTGCTCGGACTTTCAGATGAGGCAATCAAGTGGCAGCACGGTGTTCTTTCTCTCCGCGCTTTTACTCATTTGAAGGAGCGTTATGGCGAAGAACCAGACCCGGCCCAGGAACAAGCTGCTGAGCATGAAACAACAAACGAGACCACAGGCGAAACCGCGGATGCCGAAAATGCTACGGATAGCAACCAGGCTGCTAATGAGAACGGTCAGTCTAACGATGACCAGCACAATGAGGATCATGAGAACGGCGAAGAGGAAGAGGGGGAAGAGGAGGATGATGCTGATGAGGGTGAGGAAGATGATGGTGAGGAAGAGGAAGATGATGATGGCGAGGAAGCGGAATATGATGATGATGATGAGGAATCATCCGAATGGGACGACGAGGATGACACCTTGGACGAGGAAGGAGCCGAAGCGACGGACTCGGCATCAGTGGCTTTGCCTTATATGGTCAAAAACTGGTTACGACATGCGTCAAAAGCCACATTGGAGATTGCAGAAGATCTGAGCACTGAGACAGACTTTTGGAAACCTGATTCATACATTCGACGCCGCTGGCTCGATGATTACTGCAAAGAGACAGATACTTTCCAATATTTCGACTACACGAGCCTTACGGGCCTGCATGTTGCAGCCTCTGTGGGTTTCCGGCAGCTGGTTGCCGCGCTTATACGCAACAACGAAAATGCAAAATCCGAAATAAAAACCCGAGATTCCTTAGCCAACACGCCTTTACACTTCGCAGCTAACCTTGGACGTCCTAAAATCGCCGAGGAGCTCCTTAACCGTGGTGCCCCCATTGATGATGGCGAGGAAGATGGACAGCCGACGCCTTTACATATGGCTGCTTATGACGGCCGTGTTGAGGTCATGAAGAAACTCCTAGTGCGGGGAGCGAACCCCAATTACATTTCCCGTGATGAGGGACCTGTAGTAAACGCCGCCATCGCCTCTGGAAACCGGGCGGCGGTAGAGCTGCTCGTAGAGCACGGGGCTTCATTGACCCTCGATCGAGAAGACGTTTATTCGCCGCTTGCTCTAGCAGCCCTGTTATCAGATGTCTCCATGTTTGAGTATCTAATAGAGCAGTGTGCCGACAAGTTACCTGCTCTAGAGTACTCCAAGGCGCTGGTGAGGGCAGCAGAAGCCGGCCGAGTAGAAGTCTTCAATAAGCTGTTAGCATTCCACCATGACTTGGCCTACTTCCAGAAAGCCCTCGACGCGGCCGTGGAGGATTATAACTGGGATATTTCGACGATCATTCTCCAGCGAGAGACAGGTCTCGACTGTAACAACCTTTTCTACACGGTCGCAACATGTTCAGAGCCTCAAGACAAGATGCTTGAAATTGCTTGGGAGTACGCCAACGGGTCGATAACCCCTGAAACATTGGGTAGATCTCTGTACGATGCCACCGACAGAGAGAAAGACACAACAGTGAAGTTGCTTTTAGAAAAGTGCGGCGCGAATCCCAACGCAACAGGGACAGAGTACGTTTATCTTCCATCTCATATTTGTCGTACATTGCACTAAGCTAACATTCGTGGAGGTACGGCAACGCACTGACGGCCGCAGCTTATGACGGAACTCTATACATTGTGAAGATGCTTCTAGATGCTGGTGCCGACGTAAATGCTCCAGAGGGGTATGCCATTCAGGCAGCAGCGGCAGAGGGGCATTATGAAGTCGTCGAGGAGCTTATCAAGCGCGGCGCCAATGTCAATGCCCTTACGGAAAGGGACGACTTTTTGGCAGGAACTGCGCTGCAAGGGGCCACGGAAGCCGGCAAGACAGAGGTTGTTCGGCTTCTGCTCGAGTCTGGCGCGGATCCTAACCTTGGCGCCGGAGAAGACGCACCACCTATTATTGCAGCAGTAAGACGGGCTGAGGAAGATATCTTCGAGTTATTGCTCAAGGCGAAGCCGAAGCTGGAAGTGTTTGGAGGATGGGACAAGTCCACGCCGCTAATCAACGCGGCTGCTTACATGCCGGTCTCAGCGTTAAAGCTGCTTCTTGATGCGGGGGCCGACATCAACCTGGCCGACAACGATGGTGACACCGCACTTATCGTGGCTTCAAGGAGAGGTGATGCAGAAGCCATCGAGTTCTTGCTGAATCATGGCGCGGATGTCATGCACTCGAGCTTGCGGGAGGAGAACGCACTCCAGGCAGCCCTAGAAGAGGGGAACACAGACTGTTTGAAAGTGCTAGTCGATCACGTCACGGTAATGTTCAACGCTCTGAAGAAGTCGATGGACTCGGGTAATCCTGTTGTCACCGGGATTATCCGTTCTGCGACGAGTAACAAACAAGGCCTTAATTACGACGACGAACCTGAGACGAACACGAAAACACCAGTACAGGCCGAGGCGACTGCGGCGAATAATAACGACCGGGGTCTCAAAAGCGATGAAGAAGCCCAAGCCACCCCGCGACAAGTCGATCATGACGGACTGAATAACACGAGCGACCCCCAGAACCCCTGTTATGTCGAGAGACTCCAGGAAGCTACGCCAGCTCCAAGTCACATCGGCACTGATACGAGCGTGGGCGCCGCTAGTAGACCAACGTCTGTAGCCCACCATGACCACCTAAATGGCGGTGATGACGACAGTTACTACGACCACAGATACAGAAGGACTAGTTTTTTGGAGAGCGCCAGCACGGATCCGGATAGTGAGGGGACAGAACATGCAGGCGGTAATGTAGTGGATGGTATCGTTCCTTCCGTGTTCTCGGCATTCAACAGCAGAGGCCAAAACGACGTGATAGATGAAACCAACCAGGATCATCTGGGCGCGTCGTCATCTCAGGATGGTGGCGCTTCTCCCGGTAACCAAGATGACAGTAAAGACCAACAAGGGCAACTAACTGAAAGTGTGGATGATGCCCAAAGTGAGGCTGCCACATTTGGTAATGCTGGCGCAATGGAAGAAAGCGGGGAGGAGTGTGTCGATACTACCAATGGAATGACCAGAGAGTTGAACGAAGATGAAAGCAACGAGGAGATCCATATGGCCCAGGAAAGCCTTCCCAACACCGTCAGTGAATTGTCAGACGAGCTCCAAACTGCATTGGGCAACCAGATATCCCTATTACAAGGGTTTAACCACGGGTCTGAGGAAGATGATGCTGCTGCTAATGGGTACGGTGTTGCGGGGTCATCGGTGGCGAGTCACGAACCAGTTTCATCTCTTTCACGATCACAGCAGGAGTCACCTGTGGCAGGACTAAGTCAACTCCCTTCGGCACCAGTCGAACTTCCTGCCCAGGGATTCATGAGTCCATATGATCCAACCTCACAGCAGATCCCGGAGCCTCCTCCCAAGTCACAGGAAAGAACATATCAGGCATACCAGCGAGACCATATCGGGACACAGTATGGTGGACAGACGACCGCATCCTCATCACAAACCCAGCCTCAACAGGTACCACCAGCCTCTTCGTCCGTGTATCAAGGTGGCGGGTACGGTCATGCGTACCAGACCAGCCACGCATCATCATCACAGGTAGCCAATTCAGCAGTGATGAGTTATCCGCAGCAGCAACAACAACAACAGCAGCAGCAGCAGCAACCACAGTACCAGACTCCGTCCGCATACGACGGCTCGGAGTATGGCGGACAGGTGAATCCCGGAGTACAAAATCCCGGCCGACCACAAACCTACGTTCCCTATCATCCAGATGTGTTCCAGCAGAATCAGCAGCATAATGTCTATACTCCGGAGCAACTACAGGCCTATCACAACCACGAAGCCTATGACGAAAAATACCAGAGTTACTATGCCAGTTTGCAGGCCGTCGCGGCCCAGCAACAGCAGGAGCGAATGGCCATGCATCGTAGGCAGGAGAGTTGGGAGGTTGAGCAGCAACCGCCGCCGCTGAAGGCACAACGCTCGTCCTTCTTTGCCGGCGGGGTAAAGAATACGTTTGGAAAGGCAAAGATTGTGGGGAATGGGTTTCTGAACCGGAAGTAGGACATTCTTTGACAGGCGAAATCTCGCAGCAGTGGAATATCTGCGAGGGCCATGGATATGTACAGTATTGACTTCATCTGTTAAAATGTAAAATGCTTAAAGTGAACAAGGTATCATCAGCGGGTAAGCATAAAGAGCATCAAAGGGAAAGAAAAGGAAACAAAGGACAATCAGTTTGGACACTACACTCAGAATATTTTCATAGCAAGATAAGCTCGAACTTTTCTTTACTACTAGTTCCGTCCATAATATGGTGTGATACTCAACTCTAAGTAAGAAGTACATATGTAGGCAGGTGCCTATTGCCTGTAGGTAGAGGTAGTAGTTGATAAAAGGTGCAGCCGGTCCATACATACGACACTTGCAAAGCGGGAAGGGGTGATCAATGACCCAGTTGCAACTTAGCACTTGGCATGATTCTTTAATTGTTTGGTTCATTCAGAGACATTGAGTTTAAATATAATCACTCGATTAGAACTCTTCAATGAAGCCAAGTTTGTAAACTTAACAAACCTTGGAATCTGTGCAGAATTACTGAAGATACTGGTAGTTAGTGCTTCGAGTAGTTCAGTTTCTTATCGTAGCTTGGAGGAGAGAATTTGATGTTATGATTGGTTCATAAGAGTGGGACTATCTACCTGTGACAGTCTGCCAGAGAGGTTAGTATAAGTGTGGAGTGGGGTTCGATTCCTAACAGCGCTATTGGTTTTCTGCGCTTCGCTTTCTTCGTTCTACCTGGGGCCGTTGATATCCCTTCTTATCGGTATCAAGACCCCCAAAAATTAGTTCTGATGCGCCTATCGCAGCTTAGGAGCAAAGAAAAAAGTTCCGAGAGTACATTGCGACCACCCTCTTTCCCATTTTCGTTCCCCAATTGACCAGAATCGCATATCCGACAAAATGGGCAGAAGCAAGCTTAAAACCGCCCTGAAAGCAGAAAAGGGGATTGACGTAAAACAACTCAAGGAAAAGAGAAGACTCAAGAAATTAGTCAAAGTGAAAGCTAAGAAAGCCGGCTCTCGTGGTGGGGCAAAGAAGATCCCCGAGGACGACAACGAAGAACAACACGATGATGATGATGACGAGGATGAGTATGAGGATGAGGAAGATGCTGTCGAAGGCGGTGCCCTAGTTGCCGAGAACGAGGAGGATGGCAGCAATAGCGACAACGACGAGGACGAAGACGAAGACGAAGAAGAACACCAGATCGATCTAGCCGCCCTAGACGAAAGCAGCGACGACTCCTCCGTAGACTTCGAAGAGAAAATAGAGCGACCGAAGAAACCCAAACAAACCCAAGCAAACGGCGCAGCGGCACCTTCACCCAGAGATAGCAAGAAGAAGAAGGCCGCCGAGGCAGAGGATGACGACGAGGATGAGGAAGACGAAGAAGATGAAGAGGATGAGGAGATCGACTGGGCGGACTTGGCTCCCGAGGAGAGAGAAGATCTAGTCCCTCGCACACGCATCAGCATCAATAATACGGTCGGCCTCTTAGCCACACTAAAGCGCTTTGCGATACCGACGGACGATAGCGTGCCCTTCGCCTCGCACCAGAGTCTAGCGAGCCAGAAGCCGACGGCCGAAGTGATCGGTGACGACCTGCAGGACGATATTAAGCGGGAGCTCGCCTTCTACGCGCAGGCCCTGGAGGCCGGGAAGCGGGGACGGACGCTGCTGAAGGCCGAGGGCGTCCCCTTTTCGCGGCCAACCGACTACTTCGCCGAGATGGTTAAGGACGATGGCCACATGGAGAAGGTGAAGGCGAAGCTGATCGAGGAGGCATCGGCTAAGAAGGCGTCGGCCGAGGCTCGCAAGCTGCGCGAGCTCAAGAAGTTTGGCAAGCAGGTCCAGGTCGCCAAGTTGCAGGAGCGCGCCAAGGAGAAGAAGGACACGCTTGAGAAGATCAAGAATTTGAAGAGAAGTACGTATACCCTCCGTCCCTGAAACTTTGTCTTTGTTTACAAAATTTTCATTTGTCATTCCACCTTACCATCCTATGATAAACCATTGCTCTGCTCAAAGCTACAAAACCGTTCGCATCTATACCTCAAACCCCTTACATACTAACACCACCCACCTTCATCAACAGAGCGATCAGAAACAGGCGGCGCGGACCTCGGCACGCAAGAAGCCGATCTCTTCGATGTAGGCGTCGACAGCGAACTAAAGAGCTACAAGGGCGGTAACAATCGTTCCGCCGGCAATAACGTCCCCAACGGAAAGCGACAGAAGAAGAACGAGAAGTACGGTTTCGGCGGCAAGAAGAAACACTCCAAGTCCGGTGAGGCCGTCAGCTCGGGCGACCTCAGCGGCTTCAGCGCCAAGCGCATGAAGACGGGCGCTAAAGGCAAAGTGCCCAAGACCGCCCGTCTGGGCAAGAGTAGGAGGAAGGCTGGCGCTACGAAACGGTGAGAACTAAGTTTTGATAAAAAGGGGTTGTTATAAGGATGGTAATAAATAAAAACCTTCTATTACTCTTAAATCCTGTCAACGCGTATAAGTAATGTGTACATGCATGCATACAAGCACCCGAGTAGAGAGAATGAATATATGAGTTAGACGTTTAAAAAATCTTTGGCTTGGTGGTTTTACAGTTTGAGCGGGAGTTAGAGTGTTGAAATCAATGTTATAGACAGCATTTCAGTCGTCAACTCCGGTGTCCAGATTACCTACTAACTTACCCAAGACTTCAATATCTGCGTTTTCCAGGTTACCAAGTATGAGACAGTGGAAACCAACAGGAAATGAAGCAGCATATGATGGCCAGAACATGATCTTGAAACACAGAATGATTTTAAGAACACCCAATTGTGCTATATTTATTTTGCAATATTGGTAGTATCTATATAATTGAGCATAACCTCAATATTAGCAAGCCTATTTCTTACTACGCTTAGCTACCCTCTTCATCGCCCTCATTTCCTTCTTCATTCTATAGGGAGAAAAGTTAGCAACAATTTTTATCACAGCATTTTTGTGGGCGGTCCGGAGAGTACATACCTAGCATCCACGATCTTATAACGACCTTTCACACCCTATAACCGTGACTTAGTAGTTGTATCATATATTGAGATGGTTGAGATATGGAGATAGCAGGGCCAACGAAAGAACACCATGTCCGTAGCCCAGATGTAATCTCTTCCGTGGGACCTAAAGAGAAAGAGCAGGGGAGACGGTATAATGCTTACCTTCGGCCGGCCTTGGATGCCACGGTTTGCACCCCTGGCGACTACGACCTTGACGGAACGTTTCGGCGCCTTCGATTTAGCTTTGCTCAGCAGCTTCGCGATGCTCTGAGCCTTCTCCTTCTCCGTCATGCCCTCTTCATTGGCTAGGAGATCCGACTTCTTCTTCAGCTTTTCGAGCCGCTGTGCCGCCTTGAACTTCTTCCTCGCTTGCGCCTCCCTCACCTAGTTTTCGTATATTAGCTATAGGGCTCTTCCACTATCCCGGCACTGTCTGAGTGGACTTACTTTCTTAATAGGTCGGGCATTCAGGGCTCTCATCTTTTCTTTGACCGCTGCCGCCGCTTCTTTCGTGATCGGCTTCTGCTTCTTGTCGTGCTTATTCTCATCTTCAATGAACCAGTCGGGCAAGCCATCACGATCTCGGAAATTGAGTTTGTCGAAATTCTCATCAATCAGGTCATGAGTGGTTTTCTGTCCTGTGGCCAGCTGCTGCGCCAGCATCATAGCTTCGGCAGTGATGATATCGATACCTATTCTAGTTAGTAGCTGAGAAAGTCAAGACGGTCATGTTGCTTACTAGGCTTGCCGTCTGGACGACGACCATGGTCATCTTCCCAATCACTATCCTCCTGATCTTCGGACTCGGCCTGTTTCTTTTTACTCAACGGCGAGGGGGCGCTGTCTTTCGCGGAGCGCTTTTTAGTTGACTTCGAACTCTCCTTGGACTCGGCCGTCTTAGCTTTGGCCGCGTCAATGACAGGTAAGTCAGGCATTTCCTCATCTTCCTCCGCCGCAGACTCGGCGTCGGATTGCTCAAGACCTGGTATATCCTTGAAGATATCCTGGCCGAAAAATCTGCTAGCCCTCTTGGAGAGGTTAGGGTCCTTAGGAGTGTCATCAAGATCAGTGAGCAATTTTCGGCTTCGCTCGTCGTTGTCCTCCTCCTCATCAGACTCATCGCTTTCCTCCATTAAATCATCATCACTGGACTCGGCCTCATCAGCTGATACACCTTCCCACTCTTCATCATCTTTTTCCTGCTTCAGGCGTTTCAATCTCGCCTCAAAGTTTGCCTTCCTTTCCTGGTACGACGCCCATTCCTGATCTAGCTCTCGCTCAAGCGCATCGTTAAGGTCGTCGGATTCATCGTCTGTTTCGCCCGAGGAACCGATACCACTGTCCCGGTCTTTCTGCTGCCGCTCGGTTAAGACTGCCATACGACCTTTCGCTACTTTGCTGACGACGTTGTTCTTCTCGAGTGTTTTCAGTTGGAACATGCCATCTTGCCCCGAGCTTTCCATACCGATCTCCATTGGGGCCGTCATGTGCATCTGAAGCCTTCGAATTTCTTTTGTTTTCTTTTCGTTTTCTTTCCTCTTCTCTCTCTTTCTCTTGGCAGCTTCTTTGTCCTTCATGCCTTGTAACTCTTCTTGGAGCTTCAATTCTTCATCCATGGGTTCCACTACCGTAACTTCTTCCTCAGCCTCAGGCTTTGCCGTCTTTTTCGTAGGAAGCCCGAAAGCTTCGCGTGCCAAAATTCTCCATTTCAAAAGCCGCTTGAACTCCGTTCTACCTAGGACCTTCAAGTCCGAGCAGTAAATTCTGATTTCAGGGGTGGTGGCTGGCAGTTTGTTCAGGGCTGAAAGTGACAGCGATGGTTCGGCAGTATCCAGCACGAGGCGGTTAGTATTTGCCAATATCGAAATGGGATCCGTGCTCTCGACAAAGTCAGAAGCCAAAACCTCCTTATACAGAGTATAATCGCCTTCTTCGTAGCCACCTCGTTTGCGTTTCTTTACTTCAGGTTTGTAAACGCGAGCCTCATCTGTGTTGGTCTTCTCATTCAAATCGGCAAAAGCCGTGCGCGGGTCTAAAAAGCGAGGGTCGATATGTTTTGGCGCTATGGGTTAGCCAAAGGTTAGCAAATGATGGCTAGAACTAGAGCTCCAAAATCGATACTCCTTGCAGGTTGAGTCTAAGGCGATCGGAAACCTCACCTTTGAATCCACGGCAGACACAGAAAATCTCGGCAGAGACATTTCTAGAGGAAGGTGGTTTGGTTGCGTCAACTTTGTCAAAAAGCTGTCCGAAAATCCACAACAACTGGTTATATTGCGCGGAACGGAATACTGGGAAGGATATTAGTAAGGGATTTCTAGAGGATAAATTGCTGATAAGGGGTTCTCACCTTTGGTACAAAAGGTACCTCCCTCAACCAGAAACTAAAAGCCAAAACAGTCCTTGTTAGAATTGAAATCCGGTGTCGCTTACTTAAGGAACGGAACGCAGGCATCGAGCCAGCCGGGCAGGTAAATTACTATAATTACTCACTGTGAAAAGGTCAGCCAGCCATTCCTATTCTCATCTCTGGAGACAGAGGGTTACATATAGGAGGGCCCTAGGGTATGTATTCAAGTATTGATGTTCTCACCTTCACATGCTAGTTTTAGGGATTGAAGAACTAATTCGGCCTGGTTGAAAGAATCCTGAATCCACGCTGTCTAAAATCAGGAGTCAGCGACTGATGCGACCAGACTCATAGCAGATTTACCGGGACATAGGAAATGTCGGGCCCGAGATCTACTAAAAGGGTGACTGAAGATTTTGAGACTACCTACTCCGACGTTGGGAGCACCATCGTGAAGCACCGTATCGGCCTTCCAGGTCTTCAAATGCCTGCGAAGCTCGGCACGACATTTGTCCGTGGTGATATCAGACTGGAAGGTAATCACACCCGGGATAGCTTTGATGGGCGACAGATCAACACCAACAATGAGACTGCCCTTGGGCATAGCCTCCACAGCTACCTGACACCATGATCCCGGAGCAGCGCACAGATCGATGACAACCTTGGAGTTTGCGAGGAAGCCAAATTTCTTGTTTAATTGCACTACAACTCCTGGTCAGCATTGTCACAGTCACATGACCTGAAGTACGATGTTTGCGCATATGGACTGTCGTTTCCTAGGCAGTCTAAGGGAGGCAAAGGTAACAGAAATGACTTACGCAACTTGAAGGCTGCTCGAGCACGATAGCCCTTTTCTTTAGCGAGCTAGGAAATAATCAGTTTTGAAGCTGGTAAGTTGGGTAGAGCTGAGGAAGACGGACCCGATAGTATTTATCAAGACGGCCCTTGCCGGTTTTCTTTTGAAACCCCATTTTGAAGCACGAGACGAAGGTAAGATTTTAGAGATGAATATGCCACCTCTAACGGCTTAATCCTGTCTAAATCCCTCGTCCAAATGTAGGAGATGAATAAGCCAATATTCCCTTCTTCTTTAAACGATGATCCGACCTGTAAGTGGTGCTAAGAAGGGATTCCGAACCGGCGGCCCTTGGTGTTGGTACGTCGAGCTAGAGCGAAGTTAAAATTTCCCATATTCAGCTTATCGATAGGTACGTGATAAACATTTTAGGTGTCGAAGCTTACCTAACCCAACCTGGAATTAGCCCATTGTCTCCATTGTCGCGCTTAGCTCATTACCACAGCTGCCAAGCTTTCTACCCCTGTCAATAAACGCCCCACCGGCACGCTCACGTTCGCAGCGCTAGCGTGTGCTGTACAGCCTGTAAGAGTCTAAGAGAGAGCCTTCAGGTCCCCGAAGCACAGTGTTAAAGAGATCTATCAAACGTCATTATCTCAACTAGACGTGGATTGTCGTGTAAAGTGGTCGCGTCTTTTCGCGCCGTGTCAAATACACGCTCCTCTGGCGACCCGCTCTTTCAGCTATGGAGTTCCCCCGCCACTGGTTTTCGGTCCAAAGCTTGCTATTTTCGTCTTGTATGCCGTATAATAAGACCATTAATTGTGTACTTCCTCCTTCCTTACATCTTTCTTTCATAATCTTAGTGAGCTCACTCTTGAATTCCGCGGTGATTTTATCGTCCAAAACACGTCGTAACAGAGTTAGATCTGGCAGTAGATGAGAAGTCGGGGAGGAATCGACAGCAAATATGAGTTCACCAACGCCTGTCGAACAAGCCGCACTGCTTTCACCACCCAGGCAGAGAAGATGCAAAGAGAGAAAAGACCCTTCGATTACGCCTAGAAAATTCGAACGCTTCTTCACACCCCGTTCAAGAGTGCCCTCTCATCTGAGCTCGGCACGAAAAGCGCTCCGGGATCTCGGATCCTCGAGTCTTAACCAGAGATATCAGACGCCTGCTCCCTCAAGTCCTCTGCGGCCCTTTTCGGAAGAAAAGACTCAACCTGAGGACGGGGATCTGGAAGCTCATTCTTGCAGATTATCCAAGCGGAGGAAGATACAACACACTCCCGAATCGTCCCCAATTCGACCTTCGCCACTTGAAGTTAGTCATGGTTTCGAAGCAGGTCTACTAAGTCCCATCCGGTCTTTAAGTTCCAGCCAGGAGATAAGAGAGTTTGACGACGACTGCAGCGATGACGACTTACCGGATATCTCACAACCTTCGAAGCCGTTGATTCCCCTGTCTCGCCGTGGGTTAGCTGGTGAACTTGCGCAAAGGGAACTTGGGAGTCTCCCTCGGAGTGGTCATGCATATCTATCGTCTCCTACCGCGGACTGGAGAACCCATACTGCCGGTTTCTGCAGCCAACCAGACGATATTCACACGTGTAACAGCCACGAAGGCCCCGGCCAGTGCATTCCCTTCTGCACAGCAACATGTCATCGGAGTGGCATTACCGCAGTCGGAGACGAAGAGGGTCGTGTGCGGCTACTAGACTCTTCCAGCAATTCGTCCGAGCCTTTCAGCAACATCCACTTGACATTTACGGCGCATACCAATGCCATTATCGACCTCGACTTTTCTAACGACGACTATCTGCTTGCTACTGCATCTGGGGATCAAACGGGCCAAGTTATTGACATGTTGACGCAGACCCCCATTGCCTTCCTTGGACAACACACCGCCTCCCTTAAGCAGATTCGTTTCCAGCCGGGTCAGGCAAATAACAGTGTTCTTGCCACATCCTCACGTGATGGCAGTGTTCAGATTTGGGATTTACGGTGCAGCCGTCCAGTACAAGACTATCAATATCCGGAAAATCGAGACAGGAATCTAAGCTTCCGTCTACCTCCCCCGAAGCGCGGCTGCACTATCAACAGCTTCTACCATGCCCACGCCCGGACGTCCCGGCAACTTCGTCAATCCGCTCCCATGGGTCCTGGCGATACCCCTTCCCGTCGTGAGGGACCCTGCCGCTCGAATGACGTATCCGTGACCGCACTGCAATTCTTACCAGCCGGACAAGAACACTTAATATTAACGGCGTGTGAAGCGGATGCCTCTATTAAGCTATGGGATATTCGCTCTATTCACTCGTCCCGTAACAAAGTGCCATCGCCTCTATCAATAACAGCTCCACCAGAGTCGCACGCCCGCTGGCGACCATTTGGCATATCATCTCTCGCGCTCGGTACAGATGCATCCAGGTTATACGCCGTGTGCAAAGACAATACCGTTTACGCATATTCAACCGCCCATCTTATCTTGGGCCATGCGCCGGAACTCTCGTGCCGGAACGGAGAGCCCCCCAGACGAAGACACAATGTCGTCGCCCAGCAAGGTCTCGGCCCGTTGTACGGATTCCGCCACCCCTCCTTCCACGCAACAAGTTTCTACGTCAAATGTGCCGTTCGTCCTGCACAGGACGGTAGGAGTGAGCTTCTCGCCGTTGGAAGCAACAACAGTTGTGCAGTGTTATTCCCAACTCAGGAACGATACTTCCAGGACGAGCTCTCGGGCATGATGAGCAATATGAGCCTCGAGACCTCGACAATCGCCACAACGGAACACTTCACGCGATCGACAAGCGCCCGCATTTCAGCCGATCCAGTTCGGAGACCGCTTTTCCGCACAAACAGCTCGTCGAATCTGTCGGCCCGTCTAAAGGGTGACATCCCTATCATCCGCAATGGCACCCCGCTTGTGCGCGGTCACGAGCGCGAAGTTGGTTCCGTAGCGTGGACGAACGAAGGAAAGCTCGTCACCGTCGGCGATGACTACTTCATTCGATGTTGGCGCGAAGACCGCCAGCGAGCTGCGAATCTACGGACTGGTGGCGAGACTGGCGGTCGCCGCTGGGGCTGTGGATGGGCGGATGTTGCTGATGACTGGGATTTGACTGATGATGAAGATGAGTAGAGAGTGAGATGTCTCTCTTGAATACCGCTTACGCTTCATCAAGGATCGAAAAACCCCGATCGACCAGAATGGCCTTAAAAAGGCCACGCACATACATACACACAAACACGAAATGAACGACAGAACAAACAATAGTCTTTGAAAGAAGGGGAATTGCATTTAGGTTTTGAAGTGAGCGTGTACGGCACTGCATTTGCATAGCATAGCGGAGCGAGCCTGCATTTTGTATTTGTATTTTTTTTTTTTTGTTCCCTCGTCTTGCTGTTTGTTTATACATACATGTTGGGCTCTTGTCTGTCTATACCATACCCATCCATCCATCCGGGGATTCATGTCAGGAGGGGAGTTCATGGCGTCTTGCAGTACGGAAAGGGAAACGGAGGGGGAGAGAGTACACTCCCAAGTCCAAGTCTAAGACATGGTGTAGGTAGACAATTGAGACTACCTACGCGGATTAAAGAGAAGAGAGAGAACATTATACCCAATTTAAGCTTTCCTGCGTTGCTCTACTTTAATTACGTTACATTGGGTTTTCCATACTTGTTTATATGTCCTTAGGGTTATCCCCGTGAAGTAGCCTGTCTGCCGGGAGACTTATAGCTGTCTTCTGAGTGTATTATCTTCTTGATAATTTATGACTTATGTATGCTGTACAGCATAGTATTTACTAGGCATCGGGCAATGGTATGATGCAAAATACTATTAACAACTGTATTGTAGATGGTTGTATCCTTGGCGTCGAATTTCAAGTGCAAGCTGCACTGTACATCTCTCTCACTAGGGAGGTGAGCACGCCCAAGTATCAATCCAGGTGATGTTAATTAATACCCACACACAAGTGTTCACCACCATAGGTGAGCGAGTCCGCTATTGAGTGCACGAACTAAAGAAATTGCTTAACTTAGAATGTGTGTTGCCTACCTATCTACATACTAGGCGAGTAATGAGAAATGTGTACTAATTTACCAACATCCGATATCTAAGCCTTGTAGTTTCACGTACATAATTATATTTTGAAGCGTAAGGTTTTGCATCGCAAGCAAGCGAGTTTCTGTCAGCAAGTTGCATGAGCATGTTTTATCCCTACAAGTCAACCGGTAAAGGATATTAATCAAATATGTGACCAAGAACTCAACACAGAAAATACTTGATGGCCAATAAATATACCAGAGTGACGAACGAAGAAACAAGCAAACGAAGTCGAGGGTTCTCTTCTATTTAATAATAATAGTCAATAATCCTCTTGAAAGATCGGATTATCCTTTTTATTGGTTCAGGTAAAATGTACAGATTGTCTTTTCTGCTTGGGCTCGCTGGCCAAGGTAACAACAGGCAGACAACTAAGTAGGGTAAGGTAAGTAGGTATGATAGAGGAGTATTATTAACACAAAGAGCTCGTATGCGCTACAACCGAGGGTTATAGTATGAGCTGTAGGATTTTATCAGAGGAAGAGGAATGGATAGATAGATAGATGACTGAACTGCCACCTGTCCTCCAGCCACGCTGGTTGATTTTTCGTCTAAATTAATGCGGATTGCAGCGCCGCCAGCAAATAACAGCAATGACAGGGACAACCGCAACATGAGACACATATGCGTAAATGGTATTATGTTATGTGTGTGTAGGCAGGCAATCCAACAGGAAGAGTTGGTGTCGAGCCGGGTATCATCAGATTTGTTGTATGTATGTAACGTCGAAATTAACTACGCATGCATCAGGGTGGTGCATGCAGTTGGGAGTGGTCTTGAGCTGGAATGGCCAACGAACTAGTCGCTAGTAGTATTCGGACCAGAACCTGAACGTATGATGGGGTGATTTTGCGTGCTGTTTCGGGTGTCGACACAGTAGTATGTATCCGTTGGCAAGCATTGGTGTGGTGTTTCCTGCGTTCCATGGACCATTGGTGAATCGGCTTGCAAAGCTTGGGATTGCGGGAGAATGGTGCCGCGCTTTTTCTAAACGTCCGTGCACCGAAACTGTATTCCACGGCCTGTCGCTTTCTCCCAATGTTCGTGGGCAACACCGATGGGTTGCTTCCGACTCGTAAATGAGCAGAAGAGAATGTCAGAAAACCGACACCTAAGCACCCAATAATTTAACGAGAGCTATTTTCTCAAAATATCTGCCATGGTGTCATTCGCACGAGCCTTCATATGAAGTTATTCATATCTGGTGCCGGAGCAGCCGCCGGGGCAATTCCTACGTTGGGGTTCGCCTGACTGATTGGACCCGATCCTTCGTTTTGAAGCGTATTGTTTGTCCCCAAACCACGCTTGGCCATCTTTCCCAAAACCGTGACGAGGTCGCAAGCATCGTGGAACATGTCGTCATCCATGCCTTCTGTGGCTTCGTACACTTCCCTTACCGCGTCTTTTGCTAGCATTCGGCTCCCCTCCTGATCGTGGAGGCACTCGTACAGAAATGCCGCGTACTCTGTCTTTACAGACAACCGCAGGGAGTGCGAACCCCATAATAAACTATCGGCCAATGCCACCGCTTGCTTGAAATATTCGTGGGCGGTAGGTATGTAGTCGACTGATGGCAACAAAAAGGCACCTGCGTCTTCCACAGTCGGGGGGCCGAATCCGGGCGGAGGTCCAACAGGGCCACCCTCCATGGGATGCATGCGTGGCACAGACGAGAGTCCCAGCCCGGGACCAGCGTCCCCTCTGTCAACCCCCTTGCCCTTGTCGAGTCGCGGGATCGGAGGAATGCCCGGTATGGCCGTATTGATACCCATTGGGGACACCGCGGGTTTGTTGTGAAAAAGCACGAATATATGATAAAATGAAGCTCGAAGCTTGTGCGCAAGTACTTTGAGCTCGACGTGATCCCCTACCATCGGCAAGACATATTGCTCAAGCATAATTAGCCCTTCTCTCGAAAGCCAGATGATATGAAAATATAGTTCCAATGACTCCGCGGTTCGTAATGCATCTAATCTGTGCTGTTTTCGTGCTCTGACCGTGTGCTCTCCCAAGTTGATAGATAGACCAAGGATCTTAAATAGCATAGAAGCAAGTAGCGGGTTATTAGGCTCGACCTGCCTCGCCAGTCTCCCTAGGAACTTCTGATCTACCTCAGAAGAAGCCATTGGGCGTGTACCCCTACTTGGTGCTTCACGCGCCTACTGAAATCAATGTTAGAACAACGGAAGTGTCGTCAGACGGGCCAAGAGTGGAAAGCGGCCGACGGTTATATACACGCATCCAACACCTGCTCACCTCCGCCTCGTCAGAAGCACCGTGACCTGGGTGAGAGAATCACAATGACAATGGAGAGTCAATGTATTCATAAGGGGGTGAATAGCAGGATCAGTGAAGAACCAGACGTACCTTTCAACAAACCCTGGGTTTTCCTCTACCAACCTTCAGCCCAACGCCACAGACTACTCTGCAAATCTGGCAACAGTGACACTCAAAGCTTAAGAGAACAATTCCGTGCTAGCCTCCCCAAGCGGAACAGGAAACGATGTTGATCAGGTCCTAGGCAAATGTGATAACTCTCCAAATCAAGCAATCCAATAAGACATGTATTTCAGCCTCAGGGGAGATACAAACGGCTGAATTCGACAGGCAGTGAGTCCAAGCATGTGCGCAGGTAGTAGGTAGGTCGGATGAGAAGGCGTACTACGCCTGACAGGGCTCGTGACAATATGTGAATTTGTGTATAAGGCAAAGTCGTGTGTCGTGTCCAGGACAATCGCTTTTGCTCGACCAATGCCTCCCAGAAAGATTGACTGTATCAAGACTGAGCCAGATTAAACATTCGATATTACAAATATCACTAGCGTACAATAAGTTAGTCGGATGTATGATTAGGGCAGAGGTCCGAAAGAACGCGCCACAACAACACCCGCTACTGAATATGTACTGACCAATATGATACAGAAGAAGAAATACAACTAAAGTAACTCAATTGGAGAGGACAAGGATGCAGTAATGAGGATCAAGACAAGGGCGATATGATCAGGATACCCAGAGAACGATAGGCCGGGGATGGTGCTGAGGTCGACGTTGAGCCTGAGGTTGAGGTTGAGACTGAGGTTGGGGCTGAGGCTGACAGGAACGGTGATGATGATGAATGGGTTTCGGGGTAGCAACACGTTCGGGATCGCAAAGCATTTCGGCGTCAGTCGTCTCTCAAAGTGGCCAAGTGTTGGTAATGATTTGGTGATGAAGAGTATATATAGCAGCTCCACAGCGCTAAAGGAGCTACCAGAAGGGTGAAAAAAAAAAAGCCCAAGGAAATCCGGCAACCTCAGGCCAATGGCCGTCTCAAGGGCCCTGAGAGAGCGGGTTGACAGGTTCGACAGGTTCTCGGGTTTGGTAACGCTTGTGTGGAGTCGTCAAACATCTGGTTCCCGGACGTCTCGTTATCACTTAGGCCGGCGGTTAATATATTATCGTCTTTTCTTTTTTACAGAATAAGGTTGCCTTGGGTAGGGGTCCGTGGACTGTCGTAATTCTCAGTACACATTAGTGAGAAGCTGGGGAAAGTGAATATGGACGATGAGATGTTGTGGTGAGGGTGTAAAAATAATGGGACGACGCGTCTTGGAATTAAAAAATAAATAAATAAAGACAAAAAATAGGAGAGTCACGAAAGAAGTTATGTACATGTCAGCAAATTGGCCCCGGACGCGGCGCAACTCGAATAGGTACGATGGATCTGTTATGTAGCAGACAGATGGATGCTTGCTGTATGCTGTATGCAGGTCTTAAGGCCGCATATGAGGCTACCTACCTTAGGTACCTACTTAGAGCAAGTGGGTATGCTGTGCAGCATAAGGTAGGTATAACACCCAAAGGACTAACTCTCAGAAGATCTGCAGGTGAGTGTCGTGTATATGAAAAGAGTTATACATATATCAAATGAACAGAGGCCGTTCATCTCATAGTTCGGTACTGGGAGGATCCAGCTGCGTTTGTTCGCACGAGCGAGTGCAGCTGAAAACCAAATCCGGGACAAGACAGGAGTCTAAGGGGCGAACCACTGGGAAGATAGACGTATATAGCACATATATATAGATACATGTCAAGGTTAGATGGGTTGGGGATGCAACACTTGTTGGATGTGGTGGGCTTCTCGAAGTCTAGGTGGGTATGGGACGAGTGCCACAGGCGTGAAGGATAATAAGCGCGAGTGATGGGGAGGGGTGTTCTCTGATGTTGCAGGCTTGCCGATGCAAGATGAGTTGTCCGTCAGATACTATAATTGCACCAGGCACATAAACTGAGCTCAGGTCCGGATCTCAGACCCAGGGTTAGACCACCAGCTCCAGAGACTAGACAGACACCGAGGCATCTATAGCGGCAGCACCTATGCTGACAGCAGCAGTAGGCAGAAGGGACGTGGTCTTGGTGTAACTCGACGAAGAAGGCTAAGGCAACGACAGATTTATATAGTACTTACAGGCTCAGCGAGTGAATATGACCCCTTACTTGACGGCGAAGAATGAGTGACTTGGGGTAAGATCAAAGTTGAACGATGAGGGTGAATTTAAGGAACCGTAACCGAGTCAGCGTTTTCTAGCAGCTTTGCGGGGGACTAGATGGAGAAATTAATGACCAGAGCAGGCAGACCAGAAAAAGAAACAAAATTTCTAATTAAAAAGGGCGAAGAGGGTAAGAAACAGGAAGTCTCTTCAAACAGTTAGCCCACGGAGCTGGTACCTCTCAGACTCTCAATATGTTGTACTTTGTACTGTACGTAAGGTAGGTAGGTACCTTGCGCTGCGTGATGTCTCCACCCAGGTAACAGCTTCAGCCGCTAAGGAACAAGACGGGCAAATGCCCAGGTAGGAAATAGTCCCTTGGAAAGTCCCCAAGTAGGATGGGACGTACTTTTTCCCTTAAAGTGCTTTAATAGATTTCAAGCCATGTACAGCTCTGCAGATACATAGGTGAAATCGCTAATAAATCCTAGAGAAGCATGGCCGATTATTGTGGTCACTGGCAATAGAGAGGTAGGTAGCCCGATATTCTCTCTATAGACGTGACGGGCACGGGAGTTAGGTACCACTGTGAAACCCATTTTACAACAGCGCAAAGTCCCAAGGCAGGGGGACGTTTGATCCTTTTTACAAACACACCGTATTACACCCTTGACGCGGGAGAGCGCGTCTTCTCATTGGCACATTTATATCAAGTATAAGTTCGACACAATTCTTTACAGCAAATGCAGCAGCAGTCAGGACTGATTTTTCTTGTTTCCCTGTTCTCGACCAGATATAAATCACAGCTTCCCCGGATACGCGGTATATCATACAAAATACCTACACATGTAAAGCCAATCCGACGGGCCCTCAGTGTCCGTCAAGAAAGACGCTAAGGGCGTCTACACCGTACGCGTGGGGCAGGAGATACAAGACGCGTGTGATGTGCAGCTAGTTCCTTCGGCCAAGATAAATCACCTCGGTCCTTGCTGCGATGTAAGGTATGGACAACCACCTATGTGTACTATCTCTCACGGATTCATGGAAATAGCATTGGTTGCTGATACAGCTGTAAGTATAAAATCAGGCTCAGAGATTCAAGGTTAGACTCTGTAGGTTAGGACTCTCTGCACCGTTTCAACCAAACCCACGCGACTGGGATTGCCAAGTCGTGAATTGACCAACCAATGACAAACATGCCTGCATTCTCCCAGCCACCCGATTTTTATGTATTTCTCTGATGAAAAAGGGCAAAAGAACCATATGACATCTGATAACATGATAATAAAAAGAGCCAAAAGTGAAATTTTACAAAATACTTCTGTACATATATAAGTAGGTATCTAAACGTTGAGTTGTCACATCCTCTTGAGCCAATTGCTGCTAAGGGCTACGTATTTACTAAATTCAATCTTCCAGAGCGGACTCAAACATCAACGGCATCGTCAGGACTAATAGCAATTGCCAACCAGAAAAGGCGTCACCCAAGAATGACAGCATACTCAATTTCTTTTCTGTCACATCTCCAGAATTCAGGAAAGCGCTCTCGGCCAGCCTGCCTGCCTGCTTGTAAGATCACCAGCACTGATTGGTCTTATGTATAATCCGGCCTCGTCATATGCGACCAGCCCTCCACTCCCTAGCAAGATCCCAGTGATAAACATGTTCGTTCGTTCGTTCGTTCGCTCGCTCGTTCGTTGGTCCATACATGACACCCACTGTAAGGGAACGCATTGCCGGCTCAGCCCCCCCTTTCTCCTAACTTTCCTCTTTTCCCCCAGCGAACCCCAGATTAAAACACAAGAGAGAAAATAATACCTCCATCTAGGCTCTACCTAGCTATAGTGGTGAATCTTGAACTGGCGGTGTAGCCACCTTATTTTTGTCAAGTGGGGAGAAAGGGTATATATGTACTACGTAACTACAGAACTATATACCCCCTACTTAAATAATCTATGTTAGAGATCCTACATGAGTCCTGCTGCTGCTGTACATACTAACAGAACAGTAAGTACTACGTAGCCTTGGCATGTCAAAAACCACAACTTTGACCGAAAATAATTGCCAAGCGCACACAATGCGTTTCATCCACACGTGCCAAAAAACACCGCCCAACGCTTGTCATACTGCATCAGAGTCGGTTTATTCAAAGCTGTGTGTTGAAGATCTTTTAGTATTGATTACTGTCTCACTTTCTCGAACCATTTGACTATTTTCCTTAAGGCGTACAAATAAATAATATTATGTTTTCCGCTTATCGAAATGTTGTTAGAGGGATATGTATAAGGGGCGTTGGTGGTAATCACGTGCAAGTTGCTATGTCTTAGGGATAGTAAATCGTAACCGACAAGCAAGACATACCTAATAATGGTTCGAATTGTAGCATTGTCGCTTGGTAGATTAATACTTACACGTACGAAGAAAAAGGTTATTGGACTTGAACCACTAAAATATCTCGTAATCGATGCGACAAGAAAAGAGGGAACTGTCTCGGAACGGAGAATTTAGGCCATGGATACGACAATGTTCGTTCACACGACGGTCCCGGTGTGTGTAGCTTGAGGCAATACGTACTCGTAGATGGAATAATGTCTTCAATAAATCGCATGACGTTTATATAACCTCTCGATAGCTGTCATCCTCAGGTCAGGACTACCCTGTATTCTTCTATATTCCAGCAATCACCCATCTTGCGTATGCAGACATTGGTACCAACCTACTTCTACATGCATCAGTGTGGCCTGTACAGGCATCTATTTGGTTTTCCATGTTGTAATCTGCGAGAAAGATTTCTCCCGCCCCGTATTTACGCATTTGCTAGGACAGAGAACCCTCCAGTTGTTCCTGAAACTCAGCGACCTCTTTCACCCCCTTGCATTTCTCTCAGCCGTCAGCTCTTAAAATTTCAAAGAAAAAAATACCTTCCCTGTTTCCAATGTCTACCTATCTTCCTCGGTAGCTGTCCAATTGTTCAATCAGGTTATTAGCTAACTTTAGATAGCTAAATTTTCCCTGGCCTGGGGCTCCCGGACAGAAGCCGACAGGAGAAAGATTTCCAGACACAACAGCAACCTTTCACCCCTTGCCTTTATCCAAGCCATTAGCTATTGAGAAACTCTTTCCCACGCGCTACCTATCATCACCGGTATCTATTCAGTCTTTCCTGCCATGTTATTAGCTAGCTCGATTCCCTGACCTCGTACACCGGGACAAACCCGACGGGAAGAAGATTCTATAGACTGAGCAACCTTACCCCCTTACATCCTTCCTCCATCTATCAGCTCGCACATTCACCCTCAAAAATTTTTTTCCTTTCTTTTTCCATGTGCACACGACCTGCACCACGCGGTCCCAGACTCTCGGGACAAGTGCAATCAATTCTGTCCCTTCACTCCGACCAACCACCTAGTTGAACTGGAAGGCGGAGACAGGGACGGGCCAAATTTTCGCAACAACGCCATTTTATTTTTACGTTCACTTTCGGCTTCGCAGCTAGGTTAGATACTTCGCGTAAGAGAATGGCTGAATTATACCGGTGAAGATAGGGTACGGGCATGTAATGTTGTAATGTAGGCGCTTTCCGTCACATCGCTCAAGCGCCGCAGCCCCCTTCCATGGCCATGACGAAGACAGGTGGGCGGACTTCCTCGTACAGCCCCCTATCCGGACCAAGTAAGTACCCATTAATACCCATCTACGCACATAACTACCTACACGGACACTCTTCTCACCATAAACAAGCTCGTCGTGATGTCAATACCTGACTAAACGGCTATATGAACCGAGAAAGTCTAGGGGTGTGATGCACTCACTGTCTCAACAAAAAACAACGAACTAGACCTACCTAACCAACAACGAGCACCTTTAGTAAACCATTCCAATACCCTCCTCCGTGACGTCTTATACCTCTCCATATCGTAACGCGTCTACAGGTCGCAAGCAATACAACTTCTATTCATACTTAACCCTAGCTGCGAGCTTGTATCTGTTACCATCTCTGAACTCCTTATGCTAAGACTAACATCGTTGCCTCACATAACGTACGAACAAACATATATTCCCTTGTGCTCTGGTAGTAAGTATTCGAGAAGACAGGTAAGCCGTCATGGTAAAGATTCCAGTTCTATGTAACTTTCAACGCAACGCAATGGAGGTAACTGAAGATAGGCAAGACCACCTATTAGCACATAAACTCTTCGAAGACACCAACCACAGACAACACTGTAACGTGCCGGAGGGAGCTGAGTCTGACTTTGATATTTTCATTTGGCAAGGCCAATATTTGATTATGACAGACAGACAGACAGGGCTAAAGGTCCGTGTAGCGTGCCTGAATGTGGTCCTCCCCGTTCTACTTTCTTTCCTGCTCTCTCTTTTCCCGTACCTGCCTAAATAAATCTGGTATACCTGAACCCATAAGCGCCGGTATTTTTCCTTTCCCCGTAACATGGTATACCTACCAAAAATTCCCACATAGATGCCGCGAATATACATGGAAGATGATAATACCTATCGGGCCTAGCGTTGTAGCTGAGCCGGAATACCTCACATAAAATGCTACCATCATATCTCATATACGCACATTGCCTTACCTACTCCCAAAAAAAGAAAAAAGAAGAAGAGTAACATAGGAAAGTATATACAGAGAGCTTCTATGATGTGTCTCATGTATCTTTGATGCTAGCAGCATTTAATAGGGGCTGGTGGCCTGGCCCGGAGAGACGAAGGTCCCTTACGCCTTCGACTGCTCATGGCGGGCATGCCACTGCCGGGTTCTACAATGGATTCAGTCTCGAATCGCTCCTGGCCGACCGTGACTACTTTTATGACATTGCTGAGCCCGACAACCACGCTCGAACTACCGACGTTAGCCATGGGACCCAGGTGGGTCACGAACAGGTGACCGTCATCTTCCGCGGTGGCACAGAGTGGCGCTGTTTCCCACGTGTCTTGCTTCCCGCCAAAATGCGAGAACATCCACACCTCCCAGTCATCATGGACCTGTGCTGACGAACGCACCGCATGTTGAGCGTGACGGCGATTCCGAAGGCCACTCAGCTGTGCTAGAGATGACGGATGGCTGATTATCTCCGTGGAGTGCTTCTGTGGTGTCTTCTTCCTGACACCTACCATAATACCAGAGGGCAATGCCAACCACACTCCCGGATTTTTGATAATTCGTCTCGTTTCTTTGGCTCTGTTCCACGGGCAGCAAGTTTTTCGCGAAGGTGAATCCGGTTCGCAGAAACACAACGACTCATCCTCGTTCTGCGGACTATACGTCTGCACTACAAGATCACGGGTATATGTGTTGAGGTAGGCTATAGTAAAGCTCCAGAGAGCCACGGAGCCACACCGCATTCGCCTTGGCCTCGAATGGAATGCTTTGAGGCTCTTTGGTTGTATGGGATCGACCTTGAAGGTGTGGATGGCTCTCTGCGTCTGTGAATCTACTAGATCGACTGTCTGTGACCGTATAATTAGGAAGAAGCTTAAATCCGGCAGTGCTTGAATGGAGATAAACTCCCGCTCTTTCATGAGTTGACGTCGGCGGAGTGTGACGGCACTCGATACCCAGTTATATCCGTCCTGGGTGATAAGATGCACTTGTCCCTCTCGAGTAGAAGTCATAATCTTGGGAGGAAATGCTTCCAACACATTAGTTATCACGGCGCTGTACCTTGCGATGCACATGGTAAACTTACCTTTCTCAGCAAGCGCATCAACAGACGTAACTACACTGCCCTCTGGAATTGCGTAGCTACTGGATTCTTGTCGCTCTGGTCTTATCTCAGTAACCACCCCATCCCGACGAACTAATATCAGGGGCGGAATAGTGCAACAATCGTCGTTCCCAAAGAAAAAGACTTCCGGTTTATGTCGGTGCGAATCCACCATGATCGAAGGTCCCCACCGACGGTCGGCAAGGTTCCATAGCAATACACGGTCAACAGTTAATAGAGCGAGCCATTGAGACTCACCCTCGATGCAGAGCGCTAGTATCGGGAAGGTGATTTCAGGTGCCTCATTGTCCATACCTAACACGTAACTATAGCCTCCATCTTTGACATTCCAAACCCTGATGATCCGATCGAGGCCAACGGACACAATATGACCATCGGAAGAGGCTGTAAGTAGGGCAACATCAAGATGATGCCCGCCGTGCAAGGTTTTGACGCTGAGGAGGGCGTCTGGACGTAGGTCTGCATCCGTAGCCTCGGCAAATTCGTCCCATAGCAAGTAGTTCATCAGGAGACGTACGGCGGCCGTGACGACCAGAATTGTGACCAAAAAGGGTATTATTTGGTGTCGCACGAAGTCGTAAATAGCGGGTGAAAATAGTCGCTCATTGGTAGAGAGCATTCGGTCAGAACCTCTCAGCACAAAGATGTAGGGATCGAACACCCTGGCGGTGTAGCTATATGCACTGGGTTTGATGACATTAATGACCTCGCGCGCGGTTTCGTGGTCTTGTAACCGAAGCCATGAAGTCGGGCTCCTTGCTTGATGAACTTCGACCAGGAGTGAGGATCGCGACGAAGGGTCATGTTGCCTGGGTGCAATTTTGATAAGTCTGCGAAGTACCCTAGCCACGCTTTCGTTCTCGAAGAAATGCCACTGAGCGATAAGCACGAAGCCAATCATGACCACGGTACCAGCTATTCGTGTCGACATGGCAATCTTTCCTTGAAGCATATTGTCAAGCCACGCCTGACGTGGTGGATGTTCTTGAGAAAGTTGGTGGGCCCGGATAGAAGCTTTAGCTAGGGCATCGCCCAGTTCGGTTCGCCGCACATCGACGCTGAGCACAGTCAGGAAGAACGTAGACAAGTAGAAGAAATCGAACACTATTGCGATAGCGGCAAAAGTGCAAAACGCTGATACACCCGAAGATACGACGCGCGAAAGACCGTATAAAATGAGAAGATTTTGGGCAACGCTGGCTAATGCAATGGGCGCTGTTTCACCGAAGGACTGGCCGATCCTATTGCTCGTACTGTCCTCAGAGGGTGTGAGAATAACCGCATTGATCAATCGAAGCATATTCTCCAGGCTCATGGAGAATATGACGACAGGATAGCCCAGCCGCGGTATTTTAGAAAGGTCGATCTTGAATATGGCGCAAATGGTGAAGCTTGATATAATGGCCAGGACAATTTGCGCCACTACAGTGACCATCAATCCTACTTTGGATTTGACAGCTCGTAGCTTAGACAAGCTGAATAGGAAGTATATAAAGACGAGTGAATAAGCGGAGCCCAGTAAGATGGCATCTACTTTAGACATGAGGCGGAATTGAAACTCGTATAGCTGACTTGGCCTTTCGTCCTGAGGAGCGATGACCTTCCACTTATCCGTCATGTTGTGGGCAAGGGCCTGTACTTTCTCGTGCCAGATGCGACCAACAAGAGAATCTCTACGGTGGAGAAGAGTGATGACTAGGGCATCTGCAGCGACCAGTCGACGGTCCTCAAACCGTTTTCCACTAAAAACGATGGAATGCCTCAGAGTGACGTTGACTGATGTGGGCAGGTTCTTCCTCTCATTTACCGTTCCAAGGATATTGTCGTCCTGTTCTATGAGTTCCGAGGAGCAAGACCAGTATTGCAGAGGCGAGTGGAAGAACCATGACTGATCTGTCAGACCATTGCTAACATGTAATGAGTCTCGCTGCTTTGGTGTAAGATGCAGGCTCAGTCCGTCAGGCAAGTCAAGGTTGCCGTGTCCCTGGCGTGGACTAAAGTTGACAGTTGGCCCAAGAAGCTCGTCCTGTAGCTCAAGAGCTCCTAGCAATATATTCTTCTCGAGGGCCTGGAAGTAACCTCCATGGACCCATATTGATCGCATAATAATATCGGGCTCTTGGGAGGTTTTATCATCGAGAGGGTGAGCATCGGTCCAAACATGATGAGGCAGACTGGATGCGCCATTCGTGAAGTCGGTTGTATATAAGAATGGAAAGGGGTATATGAGAACGGCGGCGACAGCAACGGATATCAACAATGTGCTCAGCACATGACTGGCAGCATATCGCCCATACCGCGCAAACCCACTACGCAGAGGATGACTCGGGTCTAATACGGGGGCTTCGGTAGTTCTTCACTCACGACAAAGTCAACGACGATGCCAACAAATTGACGGATAGATAACAAAGGACTGTAACACATACCCTCGGAACGGATACAAAAGGTACCAGATCATGCTTCCGACGTATTAACTTGGTCACTCGACTATCCTATCAAGGACCGACGGGTGGCCGTGGTGTAGAGATAAAGTTTGAACAGAGGCAGACAGCCTTCGCATAGAGACTCGAACCGCGCATAGTGTGTATTCACTAGTCTTGGATGTGAGGCAGGTGGCTACGGCGCATTCATCAAATCGAAAGATGGAACCGGCAGCGGGATGACGAACGACAATTGGACCAGCCGGTGAACCATTCAGGTGGACATAACGATACTGAAGGCGAAGGGTACAGCAATAGGTAGGCGGGTACGTGTGTACTGCAGAATCGAAGGCGGTGGAAGTAGGGCTGGAGGACGGTTCCTGTTGGGTGGATAGAAAACCAAAGCACTACCAAGTTCGCCAATAGGAGGGAGTCGATCGAAGGAGGCACTGACAGGTATCGGCATATGAAGAATTGTATTCGCAAGCAATAGGTACTGTACGTAGGTGGAAATCGGTGGCGTAGAGGAATACCTGGATAAACCGTAGGAGGATAGCAGAGCAGCACGGGCAGGACACGGACAGGTAGGACAAGGGAGAGCAGGGCAGAGCAGGGGAACCCAAGACTACAGTACCAGCAGAACTACCAGGACAGGACCAGTAACAGAAATACCAAGTTCACGTCCGGGTAGGCCAACAAAGCGGTTTTTTCATGTGAGATCCTGCTAGGATATTGCTAGGATGTCCAGTGCGTGGAGACACTAAAGCACCATGACACAATGAGATATATCAATTGAGGCTTGGGCTGAGTAATAGTTGGGTTCTAGAGCGACGCCAACGTTACTCGATCGAAGAACCTCTCGGACGTTGGCGCGGCGGACGACGGTGGAGTAAGGTATGTTGAGCTAAGAAGGGTAGAGGCGCTATGCGGAAGCGGTTCCTAGCGGTAATACAGCAGGACCGCAGTACCTAGTATGTCACTGTACCTAGTATGTGCAGCGCACAGTACAATCATTTACGCAGGCAGATAGGTCGGATTACAATCTAGTCGCCGAAAGAGGAATGATGTGAGTGGGTAGAAACGGCCAAATTCCTGCTCAGCAGTAGTTAGAATCTTATGGAGACCTGGCCTATGATGTCGATGAGGCAAGGGGTGAGTAGAAGTGAGGGCAGACGATGGCAAAATTGAGGGCGGATGAGGGGATTGACCGATAGTACTGCAGAAATTGTCGTGATCGAGATGATAAAATGTTGGATGCCGAACCCCAAAATGGGCATCTGGGGTGGACCTGAATCTGCGAAAATCCCAATGCCCTCCTTCTGCAAGTGATAGCTGTTATAGCCTATGGGATATTCCCCAACTCTCCATTACAGCACATAGGTAAGTAGGTACAGATCTGTAGTCAGGACAGCATACGTAGTACTAAGTACAATTTTTGGTCTCGGCCGGCCCCTTCCCGCCGTGTCTTCCGGGCTCTGTGCGGGGTCTTCATCGACGCAAGCATTGGTCCAGTCTCATCCTTGGCTTACGCTAACCATATGTGTTGCGTTCTCGGCCAGCCCCTGCCCCTTAGTTCTAGCATGCCTTAGCGCTGAAGCTTGCCCAGGCGTCTGGAATGGGATGTCATACGGTTCCCAGCACTGTATAGCTCACTGTATCACGATCTGTTCATCCCTCGTTGAAGTTTCCGATATTTAATCATGTAGGTATCTCGAAACACGTATGCAATTGACATTGAAGCGACTAGAAGAGATAATACTTAGACTAGGGCATTGCGAAAAGATGAGTTGTTAATCTGTCAATCGGCTTGGTGCCATTCGCATCCACCTAAGAAGACTATCACCGAGTCAGGTAACAAAAGCAAAACAAAAGCAACAGCTCGGTTTTACTCGCTTCAGTAACACCTTACGTGGGTAATAGTGTGGCTTGGTAGTACAGATAGACTGGTTCTGTAAAGAATGGGCTGTATGGCGTTGTAAGTACGGATGCACGCACAGCTGTTATATATGCACATTACTATACTTGACAATGTCAAGCCGAATGCAAGATTGTGCGCCAGAAGCAGCCTTTAGAATAACAAGGGTGCATACGGCGGTAAACGGCGAAT
>Ga0247782_1000365_pt1 | contig 36781 bp, 35 predicted proteins | sample UWRJL019104C5_FD_179928 | JGI IMG/M metagenome (GOLD analysis project Ga0247782, IMG submission 179928) | Plant litter microbial communities from Arlington Agricultural Research Station in Wisconsin, United States - UWRJ-L019-104C-5 | ecosystem: Environmental > Terrestrial > Plant litter >...
TTATTTTTATTTATTTTTATTTATTTTTATTTATTTTTATTTATTTTTATTTATTTTTATTTATTTTTATTTATTTTTATTTATTTTTATTTATTTTTATTTATTTTTATTTATTTTTATTTATTTTGGAGCAGGGGAGTTAAAAGCGTACGAATCGGATAACCAGTGAACTGCGAATACCATCGCCCCGCTGAGCTTCGGCGTCGGTCGATCACCTTATGATTGGCCACTGCACCGAAAAAAAAAATTGTCAGATTTCCATCCATTTCGTCCTTCGCTTACCTTGTGCGTAAGCATCTGCGCCCGCCAGTGAGCGAGGAGCTGCTTGACCCTTGACGAAATCCGCGACGGCGGCATGTACTCGAACCCCAGCTCGCAGAGTCAAAAGTTAGATGCGAATCTTACTTGCACCACGCGCTATGCATCACCATCACAGACCCCGTACTCCCCAGTCAGATTTTAGGCTTTCTTACAACGTCAACGGTTTCCCCGTCGATTATTTTTTTGTATTGTGTGCAGCCATCCAGTATAATCCCGTATGCCGGCTGAACCGCAGCAAAAGAATTTCTAAAGGCGCATGTCGTTAGCCCCCACGTTTAAGGGTGACCCGGCCCTTCAGGTGGTACCGTTGTATACAAGGTGTTATCTCACGATAGCACAGTCTGGCAGTGCCGGGGCCATGATCAACCAGAAAACACCGTCTGGAGACTGGTACGTAGGATCTAGCATGTAACCCAGCTCCCATGGTCTTACCACTGAATTGCTAAATTGGACGCAGGAAATAACGTCTGGCCTAATCCAGTTTCGTGGCAGGAGGCGGTGTGTCGAGATCGCCGACCCAAGAGTCGCTCGCGCTGTTTTGCTTACTTCAGGGGCGGCACAACTCGGCCCGCCGTTGTAGAATCAACGCCAGGTTGATACTCCTTTAGTAAAACGGTGTAAAGAGTCGCAACCAACTTGGATGGTGGGAAGGAGCCTGCCAGGGCCACCCCTCGCTTGACTCCGTGATATCGCTCACGTGACGCATCGTGCAGCCACGACATACAGTTCCTAGCGAAGTTGACCGAGATGTCAATGGCCATTTAAAGTAGAAAGGTTATTTTCTGACGATCATTGCGCCGTATCTTACTCTGTTTTCTCAGTGTATTCCTCCCGACCGCAAGCCCTTTGATCAACATGACATGACACCCAAGAACCAAGCGATGCATATACGGCGATGAGTAAACATGTTATCGCTTTGCCCCTCCGCAACGGCATCCGAGTCCTGCAGGTTGCTCTTACGGTAGGAACGAACCGTTTTTGTGGTTTTAGGGACGTGAACTCAATCCTCCAGTATCCCAAGTGTTAGCGCCACTTCAAGAACGTGGCGGCAGCATGGAATTCTTGGTCCACACAATGCGGACGATCCGTTGCGAATATGAACTCGCGATGTATCGCATTTTTACTCCATCATGCCTTTCTGTGTTCTTTACCCTGGGACGTTAAGCAGTTTTATTTGATGTCATAGGGCGATCTCTGGGCGGGTTGGGTAATGGGATGTGCAATCGACTATCCAGGACTTTTAGGGATCTACAATGCAATGACCAAACACATTATATGATGAAGCATTCATCTTCCACTTGTCCGAAGCAAGACAGTAAGTAAAGGCACAGTTCGCTCATTATCAGGTGGCTCTTCAGCATGTCAGATTGCGAGACGAGTCAGCCCAAGGGTCGAAATCCAATCAGCGTATCTTTATTATAACGAACGCGGCCTCATTCCAAACGTCTCGATGACGTCTGCCCCTGAGCCCTCAGGTCACCTTAACCTTCCTAATGGCTAGGAACACCACCTTGTATGCAATCTCTGGCTTCGAGGGCCAAGGTGCCCTCAGCTACAATTAAGCGAGTTTGGCGTTGGCTAGCAAGGATAAGAGATATATCACCTCTAACTAGTGGTTTCTACTTTATCCCTTTCTCCTGCATGATGTTTAAAGGTTACTAACATCAGCTGACGGCATTCTTCACACCTCCAGACGGATAATATAACTGGCTCGCCGGTGATATTAGTAACCAAAACGTTAATTACCTACTACCTACCTCGTCACTCTTTTGCTCAAGATCAGCTTCCTGTAGGGGCGGTCTATGTCATTATCCAGGTATGTCCTCGAAGAGAACAAGTTCTGTTCCTGCTCAAAATATCAAGGATATCGCTCCCCGCTGACGGCCATGCCGCTAGTCTCGACGTCAGATTTTGCATCACGATACATCTGCCACCCTTTCATAGTATCTATGATAATTATGAGACTCAGTCGTGAGAAATTTATAGCCGTCGAGTGCGAGCGATGATGGGGCAGCGAGCATCAGTGTAGAGTCCAATGTGTGTACAAAATTGGCTAAGTCTAGGTAACTCATTAGCAACAATAAGCCATGTTATCGACTTTGGATTCTCGTGATATTTTGTATAAGAGATATCAACAGCTCCAACCAAATGACTAAATACTCCAAGTCGCTATGTGATGATCGCGCGCATGTTGCAGTGGAGAGCTAGGATGCGATGCTAGAGAATTAACGCGTAGATCGTTGAGGGGTCGAGCGGCAAGTCAAGAAAGCTCTTGTGGTATCCCTGTGTATCCGCGCCGATTTCCCCAACTACCCACCTACGTGTCTGTTCACATGACTTGAAGCAGACTATGAACCTTGGTTTTGGTAACGAATGGTTGTGCCCCGCTATACCCATCTATCACACATGAATAACTAGAGGACACATAGCAAAGATGGCTGAGAGAAGAACGGCGTCCGAGATAATATCTCAAACGTATGATTATTATGACACAGCTGAATTTCAAAAAGCCCGATTCGCAAACGATATGTAAAGAAACTAACTATACCCAGTTTTCATTCAAGCGGAGACGATGATAAGACGACTACCGCTCGTAGTCAACGGCCACATCCGGGCCTGGCTCTCCCCGCGCCGACGCTAATGTACGACTTCCGCATGTCTGTCGAGCTGAATCCCAAGGTCGGGGTCGGCATCGTCCCGTCTGGCGGGATGCGGAACTGGATCTCGTTCTCCGGCGGCTCTTGGATGGCGACGTGGGGTTCCGGAACCGTGCTCGTGAGTTTATCGAGTCTTTTCATTCCTGATATGTATATATACTATACTATATGTGGAGATAGAAAAACACAGAAAGAGAGAGAGAAAGAGAGAGAGAAAGAGGATCGAAGTGGGATTCTTCTGGTTAATCATGCTGAATATCAATAGCTATAATGGCTAACCTTGTCACACGTGTGAGGGTTAAAACAGCCGGGTGGCCAAGACTCGCAGATCGTAGACGCAGAAACTTATGTCGTGAGGATGGAAACGATGTACCTGCTCAAGACAAACGATGATCCGGAGCCAGCATAGTAAGTCGAGATGCTACAGCCATCATCAAATTCCCCTCCTCGTCCTCCCCTACAGCCTCTTTTCCCTTCCCGGTCTTCAGACATTGCCAACCACTATGCGGTCTAAATAAGACGAAAGCTGAAATTAGCTTGTTGTTTGCCTCCGAAAAAGTATCGAGATACGCACGCGTGGGTTCCGCACCGGACCCAAGCATGTGCTAGAGGCGCTCCAAGACCCCGTCAAGGCAGATACAGTCGAGCCCTCCGAATACGCCTTCAGACTCACGGTCACGATGGAGACTGGGGATGAGAGATATTCCCGCTTCGTTAATCATGCGATGTGGGTGGGTAGTGGGATGCGGAAAGGCGCTGAGGTAGTATATGAGTAAGTTTCACTCGTTATCTCCAACTTAGACGGATGGTCTTCAGAAAGGAAAGAGAAGATAAGGATACTTACACTAGATTAGTGCGTATCGAATTACGTAGGATGTCGGTCTGGTATTGCCCTGGAGGAGGGTGTATCAGCTTGAGGGTACAATTTAAAGATCCATCTTATTGTAGACTCCCGATCTTCAGTCATCGTTCACAGTTAGGTCAGATAATAGCGTGATCTCAGACTGTACTGAGACACCGGCTCCTTCGCAAGCGGTACCATTGTTAAACCACTTGACAGTGGGTATGAGTTCACTCGCCACCCATCTCGCCGTCGCCGTGTGCATCGAACCGAATCCAAACGGTTTATCGGTCTTGTCTTTCCTCATTCTTGAGTAGGGAGGTGATTTCTGTTGTAACTCCTCCATGTCCCCCGTAGTAGTAGAAGAAGAAGAATGATCAGAAACCTCCGCTTCTTGCCACTGCTCTGACTCCTGACTCCAATAAGTAGATCTGCCCTTCGTCAGCGCCTGGAAAACCACCAGCTGATCCTGGAGGTACTCGTCGACTGCAGCGGCGGAGGCAGAGGAGGCGAGAACTTCCTGAGATAAGCGCTTCGTGACCATCTTGGCCATCTCTCGGGCGAGCGTCTCGGGCTTCTTCTTCTTCGCACTCCGATCGTAGAGATAATCCCGCCCCCACCGCAACCCCGACTCCGAGTGCGCGACCGCGAGAACGTACAGCCGCGCGTCGTGGCCGGACTCCTCATAGAGGACGAAGTTGATCTCGACCTCTTCTTCTGGGAACTCGCGGCCGAGGCGCTCGGACAGTTCCCGCTCCAAGGGCTGTCGCACGGCGTAGGGGACTAGGATGCTAACGTCAATTCGTTTGATCTTTTCGTCGAGATCCGTCTTATCGCCCCATGGCTTCACGAGCTGCAGGGTCTGGCCAGGGGGTAAAGGGTTAAACCTGAACCGAACGCAGCCGTTCCCAAGGGGCCCGACTGTCCAAGCGCGCTCCACCAACTTTCGCTCGACTACGACACCGAATCTCTCCTGCAGCGTGGGCAGCAGGACCTGGTCGACGTACTCGTACGACGGCGAGAAGGATGCGTTGGTGCTTCCCTGTATCTCGAGCTCGATGGGCTCACGCTCGCGCTTCTCGTTCCCCGCATACAGCAGATACGGGAAGACGGCCTGGAAGATGAGCAGGGTGCTCGCGCCCTTACTCCCTGCCACGATCTGGATCTTCCGGTCTTTGAGTCCTGTGGGGGGAACCGTCGGCCTGAACTCGAGCGTGCGACTCCCCACGACTAGTCCGTCTACTTCGGCCTTAGTGACTTTGGCAAGCCATTCTATCGCGGAGGCGTGCTGGGATTTTAGACCTTTTGTTTGACAATTCATTCATCAACCCACCAAGATTCACGCAACTGATTTGTTGACAATTGCTCTCTCACCTGGACTTCGTTCCCGGTTCCCTCTGACGTTGATAATTCGTATAGGTTGCAATGTGACGGCCGATAGAGCGCACGCCAATCTCACAAGCTGCCCGCCGCCCTCGCCTGTGCAGCCATCTAGAAGTAAGGGCTTCTTTTCCTGACGGGACTTCATCGTTCTGTTCTGGTCCGAGCGCCAAAGCTAACAACAAGTTCCGATTTAATAGAGAGTATGAGAGACTTTATGCACAGACGTTTTCAACTGATTGAAGCGAGATGTGGTGAACTCCTAAGCTGAAGGAAGCGGTGAGTCATCCGGCCAATGCTGTAACACTGGCATTGCCAAGCACACTGGAGTAGCAAAGAACGAGTACATACGAGATATTGATATTGAGTAGTCGTCTTTCAATTTGACGATGACAACTGCAATATCTGATGATAGGAAATACCTATTGATAGAATGCGATTGGCTACCATATTTGGCTTACTAACACAGGTGTTTAGGTACATTTGGTGCAGATGCCCAGAGGGACGGCGAATACTGCAAACGAGCCCGGGGAAGCTGCGCTATAATTACCTCCGCCATTGTCATGGGCGATGTACATACTGGGATTGGTGGTGTATTACAGATGTATACATCTTAGTCCACATCGATGGAAGATGAGCTCTCTGTTTTATATTTGTCGGCAAGACATCCTAGCAAAGACTCATCCTCTCGTGTTAGATAACGTTACAGACGGGACAATGGAACGGAAGGCAATAGGGACGAGGCTGTGAAGATTCGGATGAGCGTGTATTTGAATGTCTTATAGCAGATACATTGATGGCGTAACTATCATGATGCGGCCCTCGGTAACGCTGTTCCCTCCTCGATTGATACGTGATTTCGTATCTCGTATTATCATGGCAGAGCCTCATAACACCGAGTGTCTGGATACATAAGGCTTCTTTTCCCGTCAAGCCGGCTAAGCTTTGGAGGGCTGGGGTGTTTGTCAGCGCACATTTCCTAGTTTGATATCCAAAAAAAAAAAAACTTGGGTGCCGGGTAGCTGTAAGACAGAATAGTACCGTACCTCTACACCGACATATGTATAAATCTTTCCACGTCGAACAAATTGTACGTGTAGACAAAGTGACAAGTAACAACCGCATACATACCGGTCCCTACTTGGCCTGCCTAGTCGAGACTGGTCATAAATGACAGATCACCGGACCCGGGGAGGCATGCCTTAAGTGCTATCATCTTGAGATGGTAGCTGAGCGCAAGAACTAGAAACCTATTGGACCATCAGAAACTTCTAGAGTGCCATCAATGTCTGAATGCCTTATTAGCGGCAGATGCCTACTTTACCAACCGAACTAAAGTACTTGCATTAGACACTATAATGACCGGGATATGTGCATAGTCTATGCTGTGGATAATGATATGAGCTAGCAGGGACATGGGCCGGAGCAAGAGCGGTCTTTATTTACCCTAATTCCACTTATTCTAACTTAATCTCGGCCGTAGGTCAAACAAAAATAAAATAAAACAAACACTGATCACGTATCGATATTCTGGTTGGGCTTACAAAATAAATAATAATAAGGCAACCGTGGATTTATAATCGAGGTAAGAAAATCGAAGAAAACTTCTAGATATGGGGCAAGTAATCCTCTAGCCTTTTTTCCTTCTATTTTTGGTCGCCTGAGTTAACCCCAGCAAGTGTTCAGACGGGGATAAACCTTGCCACTGTGCAAAACGGTATACAAAAACATGTGCAAGTCGCATGGCTATATGTGATATGGCACCACAGACAACAGGGCAAAGCATCCGATCAGCAGAAATCCTTGTCCAGGAGCCCTGTCGTCGGAGCCATGAAGTCGGGGCAAAGTGTTTCAAAGTCGGGTTGCGGTTACGGACAGGTACATACTGCTTGTTACTGTAGGTAGGTAAGCCCTCTAGGCAACTTCTAACCCATCGGATCACTGCAGCAGAGACACATGTGCATACCAACCTAGGTAAATAGTTGTTGCCTTGCTGCGGTCGACGGAGTTAGCCCCGTCCCAAGCCCTCGATCGCCATGATGGATTCTGTTCCGGTTGGGTACAGGCACTGGCACTGGCATAATTACTGCAGTACTGTGCAACTATTTTCCCTCCTTTCCGTGGTCTCGGAACACATTTAGGTGTGTAAGTATACGAGTATGTACATGTTTAGTACCCACACCTAACGCCGTGATCCCCCCTTCGACCCGAACATGACATGCACTATGTAGCCCAATCAATACATACATGGTATGTATGTATGTCCTGCGAACGTTTTAAGGTCAAACAAGGGCGAGATGCCTGGTCATCGGTAGGCAAACCCCGTCGGCACGGTAAATATGTGGTGTTTGCTTTATTCGTTTGTTCACCGCTTACAGTAGAGTATCCCCCTCTCTTTCTTTCTTTCTGTCTTTCTTCCATCTCTCCGCTCATCTTATCCCGCTTGTTATGGAGCCTTCCTGCGGCCGGTTGTAACTTGCTTCGAATCGCAATACCCACCGAACCTTGGATCAACTAATAGGTAGTTCCAGTAGCAGCGTAAGCGTGCGGAAGAAAAGCCTCAATCCGTTTCCTATTGTGAGGTGTACCTATACGAAGATCAGCAGAGCACTGCGTAAGGTAACTCAAGACTCAAAAAGTAGGGACATGTTGTGTACAGGGCCAGCATAGTTTGGTACGTCCCTCCGCCTTCACCGGCCAAGTACTTAAGTTATCACCCCGCTTCGGTAACTATGCGCAAGGACCCGATAGGTATGCATATCTTCTTCTTTTCATCCTTCTTCCGTTTGCCGGCAGCGCTTGTTGCCTGTTACCCAAGGTTACACGCCAACAGACGTCAGTTTTTGCACGTCGCCAAATAGAGTAACATGTCACGTTCTCCGTGCAGCTTGTTATTGCAGCATGCTTAAAACATTCGTACATATATTAGGGCATGGGGGCCTTTTCGTCTTCTGGTGCGCGAGCCAGCTTTTTCCGCCTACCTATCTATTCTCCCCCCTCCCCCTTTACCTGTTTGTATCGGAACCCTTTACGCATGGAAGGAAACCATTCTGTGGCAGCCATGCCATGTGCTTTGCCTTGCCCTATCCTGCTTTGCGTGGCCTTGGAGATAGATGTGCAAGTTGTGATTCGTTTGATTCAAACAGCAATCCGTCATGACCAATGCCAGTGAACATGTCTCACTCATCCCCGACATGTTCGTCCCACGTAACCGGCTTTTGAAGACGCAAAACCCATGCGTCACTGCCTGACGGTGTCCCATCATGACCATCCATATCTTGTTTACGGGGTCCGCGGTGCAGTGCGATTGGGTCATTCAGTTTCCCGGAGTTCGCCGGTAGTTGATCGCCCTCGGGAGGCGAAGGTTACGTGAATAGAAAAAGTATTTTCTTTCACTTTGCTGGTCAATAAGGGGGGCTTCTCGGAAACTGTGGTTCATATGGAAAAGTGAACCTCATGACTGTCAAACTTGATACATGATCTGTTTCCTCAAAGGCTCTATCGTATTAAAAATGTCGCTCGCGAGTGCTTCCGGTGTGAGGAAACACAGAGTCATCCCTTACAAGGGCTTGTAGTTCAGTGGTTCAAGGGCAACATCCGGACGCGTCCCCTTTTTTTCCCGGAACACATCATACATGATGCAATCATACTCGGTCCCGGCATCTCTTCGGTAAGTAACCGGGGGTAAAGTCGGTCCTTGGACCTCGGATGGTGTAACATTTCGCCGGCTTGCTTATTAAAACAAGATTTTAGCGTTCTTATGCATAAAGCAAGCTTCCAGGTTTGTGGGGAAGACGAGAAAAGTTTTGTGATCGACTCTAATTCGATAAGTGGAGAAGGGGGCGATATCCAGGGCGACCCTTATTTGCTTATTTTGCTTCGCAGCTCGCGGTAATATCCGCCAATCAAACCAATATTTCAACTCAGCCAATGGTAAATTTCAAGGCGAGAGACCTTTGTGGAGAACTGAATGCTTAACTCTGCGGGGCGGGGCTTTGCCTCGCTGGACCATAGGCCATTCGGTCTGCCGACACCCTGACCTTGAGTATATATCAAGGCATTGTCGACGTAGTCGTACTGGTTTGCTGGGACGCTTTTGCAACCCTTAGCGCATAGAAGTAAGGGGGATCGTCGAGGGGGCTAATACCACAGCCCTTGGCTACTTGAGTCGCCAGCTTGAGAATGATAAATGACAACAACTGTACCATCGAAGCACAGCGGGATAGACCCCGAGAGTCCTCAGCTAAGGCAACTAGCCGGCCATTAATGCGGCCTTGTTTATTTACCTTTTCGGGACCTATTTCATAGTGAGGCATCCATCTCTAGGTAAACAAACATATCAATGTTTCTATTCCAGTAAGCCTCACTGAACAACACACTAGTGAAACGCCATATGCTTCATGTCACATCGTTGTACCAATGAGGCTCGTTCATAGCTTCGAGGAGACGACGTCGTAAACCTAGCTGGCCGGGGTATATCGTTATTTTGACATGAACAGACAGCCAGCCGTAAGGCGTCAACAGAGGTCGCCGACAAGGTCTGTCTTCGGGGTGTATGTACGTTGGCAACCCCTCTTCTCGCCCTACAATAACAATACACGTGAGAGATTAATACGGACACAGATACCTAACGGATACTTCATGATATACCAAAGGGAACAAAGACGGCCGAGGCGTCTCTCTCTATGGATGCATCGAAGCCCTCCTTAACTCGCATACACACATGCAGGGCGTTCGAGTTAGGTGTTGTCTTTGTCGAATAGTTTGTCGAGACTATGATCCAGCTTTAGGCAACTATGCATCGCGTTGGGCTCGCATCCATATGCAAATAAGGATTCATGCCAGGCATACTGCCGAAAAGAATTTGATGGCTCTCCATACACCAAATATTGTGTGTGTAAGTGCTTTTGCTTTTACTCGCTGACTGCAATTTTGATAGTCTAGGTATGTCTTTCTTGGATGCCCTCGTGATCGCCTGTGAGGACCTATCATCGTGTTAGAATGCAGATACGGAAAATTAATACAGTCAGCCAAGAATGCCCGTCTTATAGGTGGCTCGAGGTCAGGATTGGCTAAAACGAAAGCAATTGGACAATGCTCATACGATGCTTTAAGTTACAAGGGAAGTCTATTCGATACGTGATGCACTAACATAAAACCAGGTGTTGTGTAATCTTAAGTAGCCTATGGGTATTTTATTGAATTTCTTGCTGAAGGGTGAAATAATTATTGTGCTGGAACAGTTCACTGATTGTTATAGATGTATTTAACTAGTTATACAAATAAATTTGTTTGCCGGTAGTATTAGTCTCTCTGGTTCTTAAATGGTGGCTTTGTAGATACTAGAGTAAGAGGCATGTCGAAATACTAGACACGAAGCAAATCATTTATACAAAATTTGAAGGAGGAAATCAGCTTCTAATAGAGTTATAATCCGATATCAATACACTAATCATGGATTTAGCAATAGAAAAGAATCACATCCACTGGGCTGATATCTCGAAATCTATTATGCTCAGCTCCTCTCCTTCCCCTATTTTGGCATCGCCGCATAGGGTCGGAGAGGCGAGTATCTGAAGACCTTTTCTCCATGTCGTTACACAGAGGTTTACGGGTGTAGTAGTATGGGTGGTAAATTCGTATCTGATATTATTAGTTTGCGGCTCTGGATATATTTCTTGTATTATCACATCACCGGGACCAGCCTATCGTAAGGAGCTACTAATAAGGCCGTATGGCCAACCTCCAAACACTCATTGGGCTGAAGTTCTCATGACGCCGTGGCACAGCCTAACGCTTGTGTTCTTGCGAGGAAGCCATCCGATCCGTTTTCTCGCACGACTACAGCCCAGCAGGCGTAGAGGAAACCCAATCATCGGGGCCAACACAGAACGATGCAAATTTGCCTGAATATTACTGCAACCTCGCTAGTACCAAGTCACTCAAAGTCAGTAACAAAGTACAGGCTAAGCCTCGTGATCTTCTGTTGCTCCACAAGGTGGGCCTGTTGATTCAGCTGTTCTAGAACGCTTATTTGTTGTAGCCCGAGAACTGATTTGATTAGACGTGAATGTAACTAGGGTTTCAAGCTGACGGCGGCTGTACGAGGTTTGGCTGGTTCGAAGGTTGGGTTATCGAGTGTCTGCCATGACTTGCTTACACGTTCTCTGAGCCTACCATACCCGATATAGGCTACGCTCCGGTCATAATCCCTACTGATCCATCGAATCGTTGACTTGGACTTGGACAGTATGAACGGCTTGCTCACGTCAGTTGAGAATACAAGCTGCAGCGGCACTTCTCGAGTCTGTGTATCCGCAACTGACCGCCACCCTGAGTCACAGGAGGGCAAGATGCTCGAAGTAGTAATCAAAGATGCCCCCTATTACAGCTGCATTCCCATTCGTTAAGCTGCCTGGCTTGTTGAAGATACGAAGACCGAGATGAGGCTATAAACCGGGGGGCCGAGGGGATCAACTTGGCTGACATCGGGATGCAACACTCTCAGGCGCTCGACTGCTTCGGACGGCGGCGTCTTGAGCCTAGATGGCTCTATACAGCAGGCGTGCTCTCTCACAGCTTGAGTCTTCGTTCGACTAAACATGCGGTGTGGCCAGATGGCTTTCCAATATATTGCCCCTGAAAAAATTTGCAACACGTGATCATTTCTCTTGGTGGCAATACTACTACCTATATCATCCAAGCTGGGATGAGCAGCACCCTTACGTCCAATTAAGCCTATGGTGTATCAGAAAACTCGGCTGATATTGAAAATTTTTGTATGGCGAGGTGAAGAAAAGGGGAGTCTGAAGAAGAGGCAACCCAGCTCAGCTCAACATCATTCGCCACACGTGGCTTGTTTTCGGCATTGTCCGTCGGTAACCAAGAGTCCTAAAGTCGCAAACGCTGTATTAGTCATCATTATGTTCCATAACCGCCGATATCCGACCACCTGGTGAAAAACTCCCGAAATATCATGCGACGATGACATGACGCGGTGAAAACCCAAAATTTTTCATGTTCGTTTGAGAGTTTGCTCAGTACGCATCCTCTACTGTGGATGCGCAAGCATTCCATACAGTCTGCTGTTTCCATGGCCGGTAATAGCCTCGAAGAACATGCTCGGACGGCGTTGACCGTGAACTTGACATGGGCATAGGCCTCGCGAATTGAAATAATTATTTCCGCAGGGTCCTCCGAAGATCATGTATTGATGGGCATCGAGGCGAACTTCGTTGCCTACCCTATAATTTGCTTCATCGATGTAGCGGAGGAGTGAACAGGTGGTGGGAAATAAGCATGGGGAAGAACACGGAAGCTACGGGACAACTCTACTGTATAAACTATGCCCAGCCGTGTGATGACGATGTGACTGTACAGTAGCTCGGTGTATGAGGAGCTGGCTAAGAAGCCAGCCTGTGATGGAATAGGTTCATAAAACAAACCTCTCAGACCATGTGACCGTACGAGGTGGGTGTCGAATATCTGACTTGGGTATCTCCTGGCCGCAGTGCCCGATTTTTGAGGCTGTCTTGTGACCCTCACAACTGTACTTACTATGTAAATACATACCTACACATGTAGGTACGAACTAGTAAATAAGCACATAATATTCCAACTTTCGCATTTTCGCACCACTTATCAGATATGCATGAACAAGGTAGCGCTTTCGAGCGTATAAACCTACATATAGGGTTACATTCATCCAAATAGCAGGGTCCTCTAGCTACGTATGTTGATTTACCTACCTACTTGCCATCCAATGACTTTGGCCCCCACGGGCAGACCACCGGGTTTCAGTACGTATGTACAGATTACTTACCTAGATATGTACTATTTATGTAGGCCCATGCATATGCTTCGATTCTCAGTTCGTCTTGAAGCTTGAGGCTCCTTCTCTGTCGTTCTTGCATACTTATATACTGCCTACTTATTTAAATATGCCCTTTTCTACATTTGTATGCGCAGAATTCCAGCCTGCCTCTGCCGTACGTAACCTAGATTCAATATTATCTTCGGACGCTCTAATTGTTACCCTAGTGCGACGATATGGTGAGTCTCGCGCGTTCTGTTTTCGGTGAAGGTTTAGCTCTGGCTGCCTTTGCTTCAATGTTCAGCTAGCCTTCACGTCTACAGGTTCTTGTTTTACAGTGCGCGAGGATCAAAAGCGCAATATCCTACCAACCTACGCAGGACTTCCCAGCGATGTGCGCCAACTAGCTGTTGCATATCCATCAATGGGAGCATTTCTGTAATATTCATTGTAGATGAGGTTGCTGTTCCGACTCCGCCCTATTCGAGTGGGCTATATCGATTCTTTACTCGGTACTACATCGTCGCCCCTGGTGCCTCACGTTTGTCCGTGTTCGTTCGGTGGCTGAGAATCTCTAGGAAAACGCGCGCTTTCGGCCTAGAGCACAGGATCAATATTCTCTAGTAGGATCTGGGTCTATGTATATTGTCGTATTTATAATAGAGGGCGTCGCGGGTGGCATTTCGTGGCCGGGGATTGCTGATTGAATTGCTAACAATAAAGGCCGCTTTTCTGGGGATCTTAGCCGACGCTCTTCGTCCTGACTGTTAAGCACAGAAGAAAAAAACAACACCAAAAAAGGTGCTGCTCTCTTTCGGGGGTCGGAAAGATGGGGTACGAGTCTATCTGAGAGACTCTCGCCAGCTGCGCTGCAATCAGAAAGCGAAGCTTTTTGGGAATTGGGAGTTGGGACTTTCGTTGTTGTTGCATAGTCCCTACTTAGTAGGCTTGGGCGAACCATGTCCGCGAACCAAACGTGCTGTGCGGCTCAAAACGGTTGCCTTATTTCTCCCTTTTCCCCACTTGCGCATGTAGCACCTAATTCATTCAAGGTACTACCTTTGTACTTGCGCATGGAGATACAAGTTACCTTTATTATCTCATCTCCTTCGTCAAATGGGAACAAACTGTTCTACTTAGCAGGTATATAACAAGGCTGGTAGTTGCTACTAGTAGTCCGCGGCCTTCGCATTGAATGAGACATATGTAATGAATAAGCGCACTCACTACCTGGGATTTCAGCATACCTACATATACTTGTAGCCCACATCTACTAGGCAGTCCGTCTATTCCGCCAAAACTCTTGTGTCTGGGCTACATTTATCGTCGCCAGTATTATGCCGCCCATCTGAGCTCCCTCATGTTCTTTCTCACACTAAGTCATACACCAGTCATTCCTCGATCCCTTCGGCGCAAGCCAAAAGAATCTTCAAAATAATACTGGCGACGTCTTGAGGCTCTAATTTATAATCCAAACGTTTGGGGCACAACATTCCCTCAGCACTCTCGAAAGCCCTGTGTCGCAGGCTGTTTTGTACGTTGTGTGGCACCGGCACCTACCACCACGCGTCTCTTGCGTCCCTCTCACATTTAAGGCAGCAGCCAAAATAAATAACGCTTATCGATCTGGTTCTCTCGATCGAGCGTCATTAACCTTGCCACTCTCAAATAATTTTTTTTCTTCATAATTTTTTAACCCCATTTTTTTATTTTTATTTCTTCATTTTCTACTCGGCGCCGGCTGAAGGGAGATAAGGAGGGAAAAAAGAAAAATGCCTGAGCCAAAAGAGCAGCACATCGCGGACTCGTTTATCAGTCATTTGCGCAATGCAGCGCGGATCCAGTGTCCGATATGTAGTCAAGCGTTTCCAGGTGTCGATGAAAGAATACGTGAGCATTTCGAATCGGCGCATCCCGAGTATATAGAAGGAAAAGATATGAGTATTCTCATTCGCGATTTTAAGCGAGGCCGGTAACTACCCATCTGAGAGTCTCCTCATATTCGTACTGACAAGACTGACCACTGTGTTTTCATTTTATAAGAGTGCCTGCAGCCAACGTTATAGACTCACCTGGCCCCGCCCGGGAGACCCCTTCCACCGCTAACCAGGGGGGAGGCGCTCCAACTCTGTCTATTACAACGGGTGCTCCGGCGGAAGAGGGTTTAAACTATCATGATAGGAGACGTAAATCACCTGCTGGCGCCTCGTCTAAGTTTATTAGGCCCCGGTCTACGAGCCCAATACCTAAGAGGTCCCGAGCTCGTCCCCAGCAGACCGCTCAGGATCCTGACTTTCTTAGAAGAAGTACCCAGCCAGGCAAACTTTGGAACCCTGAAGACGACGCTTCGCCGTCTGCTTCTCGGCCAAAGCAGCCCGTCAAGTCTTCCAAATCCGTGACACAAGTTAAAAGACCCGATCCTCCCGAGGAAGTGAATGATTCGCCCGGGCTGATGAAACAACCCCCGACACGCCCTATCGGCCAGGAGCAACTGGTCGCCGAGGTGAAAGGTATTTATGCTGGGCTCATGATGGTCGAGTCCAAGTGCATCGAGGTCGACAACGCTCAGTCGTCGCAGAACGATTCTAAACTAAATAATGAACAATGGCAGGCTTTGATAGCTTTACACCGGACGCTCTTGCATGAGCACCACGATTTTTTTCTAGCTTCACAACATCCATCTGCAAGCCAAGCGCTAAAGAGATTGGCTTCAAAGTATGCCATGCCGGCCCGCATGTGGCGACATGGCATACATAGTTTCCTCGAGCTGTTGCGTCATCGTTTACCGGCGTCACTAGAGCACATGCTCACCTTTATTTACTTAGCTTATTCCATGATGGCTCTTCTTTACGAGACTGTGCCAGCCTTCAGAGACACGTGGATTGAATGTCTTGGGGACCTCGGAAGATATAGGTATGTCGGACATATCGGTAATCGCGCTCACTCTTCTCTACTAAGGTTTAAACAGAATGGCAATCGAAGACGAGGATATCAGAGATAGGGAAGTTTGGACATTAGTATCGAGACACTGGTATTCGAAGGCTTCTGGCAAGGCGCCGACTACAGGAAGGCTCTATCATCATCTCGCCATACTGGCAAGACCGAATGCTCTTCAGCAGTTGTTCTATTACACCAAAAGTCTTTGCGTCCCAGTTCCCTTCCCCTCAGCTAAGGAGTCTATCATGACACTTTTTGACCCTCTTCTGAACGTCAGTGGTCCTCAACATGCGCGTCTACCTATGAATGATGTCGCATTTGTCAGAGCACATGGTATCTTGTTCAGCCAAAAGCATTTGGATTCCTACCTCCCAACTGTCAACGAGTTCCTCCAGTCATTGGACGACCACATTGCACTGGTCACACAGCGCTGGGTGGAAGCGGGGTATCACATTGGCATTGCGAACTGTTGCGCTCTTCTGTCGTACGGAAACGAGGAGAATGTGATCATGCGGTCCATCCACGAGCAAGACAACGAGCAGGAGGACGAGGCCATGGAGACCCAGTCTGACAGTACGAAGCTACCGAAGATTTTTGAAGATGCGCTTATCCTGGTAATGGGGACTCACGATGTTGTCTTCCGACGGTGGCATGATCCGAACGTGCTAGCATATACCCATGTGGTCATGGTTTTCATGTTTTATCTCTTACGGCTTCCCTCCGCCATGCGTTCCCTCGAACATCGATTCCCCTGGAAGCTGCTTTCCCTTATGCTTAACTCCTTTCTCCAGTCTTACCAGCAATACGATCTCATTCAGAGCGACCAATTCCCTGCGGAAACCAGCAAGGAGCATCGCCCCCTGCCGGAAGACTTTGCTCTGAAGGGCTTCCACTTTGTCGAGCCATATCACCCGACGGACTTGTTCTCCAAGATCAAAATCGACGATGATGAGAAGTATTTTGAAATGCCCTCGATGATGGAAGTCAGGAAGGAGCGAATCTTATGGCTTGCCCACAAGATCGCTCGGACTGGGATATGGCTTACTTGGGACGAGAGTACCAACCGGTTTGGTGTGAATCTCAAGTATGAGAAGGAGATTGATCTACCTGGGGATGTCAACATGATAAACATACCTGGTGCCGGCCAGACGGAGCCACATACTTCCACCTTCGGAGCAAACTTCACAGGGGAGGGGGATGCCATGGACATCGATGATGTCTCAGGGGCTACAACAAGTGTCGCCGTATAAGCTTCCTATTCCCCTCCGATGCCCACCATTTACATTGGCCTACGACAACTTACAGACATACGCTACTACAGCCTTTGTGGTACGATATGGCTGCTTAATACATTGGAGGGGGGACGGCATGGGTATGAATCAGCTCAAATTGCTATGAGTAAATATCGGAAGTGTCTCTACGGCAAAGACCAAAATCAAAGGCAAGGACACTGAGTTCGCATACAAGAGCTGACTTAAGTTCTAACTACGATGTAATAAGCAGGGCACCACTGGCTGTGAGCAGCTTTACAACCTTGCAAGTTTTCTGTCGAGATGCCCTTCAACCGAGGCATCGACATTGTCGCTTATCCCCGCAGCCCCGTTCAGCCGCAAAGTAGGCAACCACGTCGCCCTTTGCCTAATGCATCTGTGTGGTCAGGGGCTCGGAGTTAGAGGTCTCCGATGATCCGAATATCGTTGTGAAACAAGCTCAGCCACAACACGAATCTCGGGAACCACCAAAACAGACCAATATAATACTCGATACAAAGAGCTTTGATAGTTGGAGGGTGCTTGCGAGGAAAGTGATGAGCGGTCGCGTCGCAAGGCAACCAGCATGACACGCGATACTGTCTGTCTGACCTTAAACAATACGGAGTGGTGGTACAGATCTTACGTCATGGAGTTTCTCTTGTGGTGTGGCGGTGGTGGTGGTGGTGGTGGTGGTGGTGCAACGAGGCGTCCCAATCCTCGATCGCAGGTTCATTCAATTCATTTTACTACTCTCACTTCAGTCATTCACTTATGCATTTATTTCTCATTCTTTGTTCATTCTTTGCCACATTCGTTTTTTATTTTTTTATTTTTATTAATTTTTCTTTCCGCCGCTCCTATCTGCAGAGAGAACGGAAGAAAAAGACTAGGGACTGGTAACACAGCACAGTACAAGTCTGTAAATCTATGTGTTGCAGCATTATTAGATTGGCTGGCATCTGGCGTTCGAGGTTGCAGGGAACGGGGATTGACTAGATCACAGGTCGGTATTTCGTTGTGGGTATCACTACTATCTAGTACTTTAAAGCAATAAACCAAATCTGTTCATCGATAACACATGACTCGCCCGAGTTCATTGGCAGCCGGCTCCTTTGTCTCCGAAAAGGAGAGTGAGGGGGGCCGCTGATATCATGCCTTGATACCATCGATGGACGGTCCCATGGTCCAAATCGTGCCGATAGAAACATGCAATGGAACGCGTCATACTGCACTGCTAACCTTAGCTTCCCTTTTGTATCCCGGCCCATTACATATATGTTTTAAGTTTCCCCGCAGATCTCCATTTAGTCGCTTCTACCAGACGAAATGAGGGGTTACATATTGGGGAGGGGAGAAAGCAGGCTGCTGGGTACCTATTGTCCTTTCTCCAACGTCCACGATGCCTCAGGTATCCATGATGCAGGACGGTGATGCAACCAAGCTCTAGGGCTTGTAGAGATATGTAGTTAGCTCACCGAACCAGAGAAGAGAAGATGTGCGGGAGGGTAAGTAACCTATCCCGTTAGAGACGAATTGACCATGATCTGTTGGTCAGAAATATGTATGGGAAGGAAGGGAAAAGAGGAGGTTGGGCAAATCCAAGAAAAGCTGTGAGACAAATTCTTATAGTGCATAGGACTGTGGGATGTGTAGTTGTAGCAGAGTTGAAATGTAAACGTACCAAGCAAAGGCAATTTAGGGGCGCAATTTTATGCGAGGGTCATTGTACCCTCCCTCGAGCTTACCTGTACCTAGATAGATACCTTACTATGTAGGTAGGTAGTTAGGTAGGTGGGCAGCACCTGGATCAGGCTTGTTTAGGCGCCCCCCCGCTGGCCTAGGAGGCTAGGCACTATCAAGATCCTACCTACCTACTTTTTGGCGTGGGGAAGTAAGTATGTAGTTACCGATCGCAAAGCGCGGCTCTTGTCCAATAATACAGAAATATGCAGGTATTATGTCGCATGGGATCCTCCGAATGGCCAGAGTGCCAGTAGCAGAGTAGTATGCATAATTAAATGGACAGGCAACCTGGCGTGGCTGCTATGTGTCTACTTCCATGGTTGGCTGGGTTATCTTATGGTATCTTATGGTGTTCATTACTTTTAGGCAATGCAGGCTCTTGCGAGGTCCCCTATCATCCTGCAGCACACAGCATTGGTAGGGAGGTATCTGCCCTTTAAAGGACGTCCAGGGTCGCCCAGTTAGTTAGCAAAGTGTCAGAAGAGGCTGTCTTGGGTAACCAATCCATATGCTTAGAAAGTAAGCATTTCTGACCGAGGGTTAAGCTACTATGTAGATTACCGACAAAAGATTTACACGGAGGCTGTAGCAGTGTCGCTCACTTCAGCGGGCATGGTAGGGCTGGGAGTCGTTTGCACGGAAACGCGTTTGCGTCCTTGGTGCGGGGTCGGTCAATAAGCATGCCCCCGCGTCGGCTCCCACAGTAGTATGGCCGAGATAATATCGTGATGAAAGGGAAGGTCTTGTGGCCTCCAAAAGGACTGCAACCTGTTTCGGATAATGATGGTTGCGATGAGTGAATCGAGATCAGGCGCCAGCGTGCTACTGTGTACTTAAGTACACATTAGGAGTCGGTAATGCAGGCATTGTTGTTGCCTTGCCAACTTTTAAGATCCATTCCATCTGTATGGATGCGGCTGAAATGTGATCTTACATGTCCTATTAAAGATCCCTTGCCTAGTTCGGAGTTTCAGGCAACTCTCGGATGCTTCGGTGAGCCTCAATAGTCAAGCCATTTTCAGCTATATTCGAGACTAGTTAAGCCTGCTATGTTTCAATTTCGACGGATCAAATCAACCATAGCCGAAATTACCCCGCCGGATTCAACAGAGCCTCGCCTCCCACAATCCGAGGCAGCCAGAAAAGGTTGTAATTACGTCGTCGTATGCTGTAGTAGTAAGGTCAGAATCTAAGTCCTCCCGTCAGCGAGCGCAGCCCTCTAAACGAGCCTTCGGCTCCAACACACCAGTAAATTTGCTGGTGTTGCTTACACGCCGAAGTCGGTAAGTCTTGCGACGTGACCTGCAGGCCTCGATAGGTCTCCTTAACAATGGTTAGCGGTGAGTAATCTTATGTCGCTCTAATCATCATCGTCATCATCTCTCTCTCTCTTCTCTTCTCTTGGATCGGACGTAGAAAAACGTGAAAAAATTTGATGAGGCGGTGTGGAACGATAGTGTTGCGAAGAGAGACGTCGTGTTGCAAAAGGTCCGATTAATTGTCCGTGGGTTAAGTTCCCCTGGTCAGCAATCAGCAACGAACAACGCTGTCGTGCGACAAACAATTGTAGGTCGTTACAGAGTCGGTGAACTGGTAAGACTGTGATTTTGTCTTCCACTGTATACTTGTCTGGAGGTCGGGACTACTCCACGGTAATCCACGGTAACGAAGGCATCGTTGTAGGACTGAGTGCCTTGTGAGTATCTCGTGTTTCTGTGTGACGTGCACGCCTCTCGTCACTCAGCAAATTGTCCGTCTTCAGGCTCCAGACTGCATGTTGTCTGCGACACGAAAGAGGGTATCACGCTCTCGATGGCGGTGCTCAGGGTCCCTGCTGTGACTTTTGAATAGGCTATGCACCTCTTTTTTACTGAGCGGTAGTGCTCAAATTATGAGAAGCGGCATTGGGTCGTGTCGGGCCCCAGTCGAGCCCTCATGCTCCGTTAACGCGGGAATACTATCGGGTTACCGTTCGGTCTACGTGACTCGACCTCTTGGATCATGGGACAAGCTAGTGGTTACCACTTGCCTTGTTTGAATTCACAACTGTTCTCGGCTTCACCTCTTCAGATTATGCCTTAATTGGGCGTCTAGATTTCGTTACCACCGTAGCTGGTTTACCAAAAGCTTTGGCCCGGAGCAGTGCTCATGAAATACACTGTAAGGTGTGGTTTTCTGTGGGGATCACCTACATAGATATACGTGCAAAGTGCACGGCAATCGGGCGACCGAATAGAGTAGAGTAAGATCTTTGATTAGGTTCGATAACTCAAACAGATGCATTTTGATTGCACGACTGCATAATCAATCTCAAGTACTTTGAGGCGACTTCAGATGCTGTTCTCCTGAAGGAGTATTTCATCTGTGAAGGTGCGGAGAATAAGATATAGAAGGGGATGCTTTTCGGGACATTACCTATCGGGACGACTTGGATTAAAGTAGGTACTAAAATCATTGGGCATGAACTTCGTAGTCATGCCTGTCAGGCAGCAATGTATGGTGCCGATGCCCAGTGGGTGACACAGGACCAAACTGACCACAACGCCTCATATTCTAATGTGGAAGGTGTCTCAAGCTGTATCATCGCTCTTCCCGGCTTCTAAGGCGAGCTAGACAGCTACGAGTGTTGATTTGGCTCTTGTTAAATCCTAAAGAAAAGACCAGATCCAGAGTGGCTGCGAAATACGTAACGCATTTCGGAGTTCTCTCGTTGGGTATCGTGCTGTGAAGGTGTAGTGCATTAATCTGTCGCCTAAGTATAACGAGAGCATTCCGGTAACCGTTCAAAGGAAAGAGTTAAAGGCCGTTTAGAAATAAAAATACTTCGTAATGGGTCGGCAGCACAATCTCTGGCGTTATATTCTCCCGAAAGAAGCCTTCTGAAGTGCTAATAGTAACTGTAGGTACAAGTAGATTACGGTCTCATACAGATTAACTATCAACGGGTGTGTTTGAGTCGTTTCTTACACCTAAAGAGTATTTCTGCTAGAATTGTATGTTGGTTGTTAGCGATCTGCTAATAGACAGGACAGGGACTGTTTGGTCCCAGGCAGCTAATCTGGTAGAAAGCTGGTCCGGCTTCAATGTCTACACGCACGGAAATCCACAAGCATGAGAAAAGGCGTTCAGTAATGCGCGGTACCCAGTTTTTATAAATACCTGTCGAGCTACTGTTGGCCAAGTTCTGATAGGAGGTTAGGAATTGAAGTGGAAGAAGTGCTAGTCAAGCTGCGTTAGAATGCCAGAGACGCGAAGCACATCTTGGTGGCACGACAAGCATCAACTAAGTAGAAATCATACGGGAAGTCAAATCAAGATACTAGCAATCTGTTTGTAGACGGAAGATGATGGCGATATAGAGTAAAGGGTTTATGGGGTGGTCTAGCGTAGTCGAGCATGAACCCGAGAAGATCGGAGTTCGTCTCTTCGCGACTGTATAGAAACAAACCCTAAATATTCAGTATTGCCTCTCATATACGGGCTAGCTCATACGATGCCTCTATGGCCGGCGAGCTGGGGTCAGGGGCGATCGATGGCGTGTCTTCGGGAGGGCATGTCTGTGGATGCATCGTCGCCGCTTTACCAATGCGGCTCTGTTCAGATGATGGTGCACTGGGCTAGGTAGTTTTCCAGCACTACCTTATCTACCCCGTATGCCAAGGGTACCCCCCAGCTCGCTCTAGCGGTAAGAGCGGGAGATGTAGTGGAGTGAGTGCCTGCATCACTTGCGGCGCTTTGAGCAACTGGGGCAGCTGCAAGATGATTGGCTTTTAGGTCCCCCGGGTACCTCCACTGCTCCATCCTTTTAACTTTACGACAAGGGCTAGCTAGCGACGCCAACTTAGCCTGGATATTATCCCATTCTTGACCACGAACGACATCGTGCATTGCATGAACCCTATTGCGGGCATCCTAGGGTAAGGACCTACTATTGCCGGATTGCATCTAAGATTACTCTCCGCAAGGTTAGAGACCATCTGCGATCCGCTAACCATATCTGATGTGTCGTGCGTTGCCGAGTCCGCTCACAAGTTGCTGTCCGTTCCTGTGACCGGACAGTCAACACACTCTCCTGAGAGGTGAAATGTATGGGGCTTTTCGCCTACCTAGGTAGCTCCTAGATAGTGACCTACCCATTTGAGATAACTGCATATCTTTACCTATAACTAGAAGTTGCTATTGATGCTGCCGACCTCTCGGGCTTCATAGCCGGCGGTGTGGTCGCATTGAGCTGACTGATCACTTGACACCCCCCTTTGAGCCTCAGTACAGATGGTGGTTACGTTATCGGACTAATCCAGACGGGCAGTCTACAGGGGAGATGAGGTCCTCCCGAGTGCTGATACTGCCTGCACGTTGGAACTTGACAATTGGCAATTAGGAATCAACCTGGGTCGCAGTAGGTTGAGAAGTCCCCTTGAGAGGGCTGCGGCTGATGTCACTTGATCGTAGAGGGCCATCTCCAAGGGTATTTAGTTGCACGTTTAGAAAAGCCACTATCTAAGGTTGATTCAAATTCCAAAATCATGTTGGTTGAGGGAAAAAAAAAAAAAATTTAAAAAAAAAAAGGGAGTATGTCGTTCTTTGTTCAATGATTGTTAGGGCCTCCTGTAGGCACAAACATCCTAAGAGCATTCCAACACGCTGGTTGTAAGGAAAAAACACTACGGAAGGGTACTTGGTAGAGTACTTCGAGAGTACTTCACCCGGTACCTTCCCTTAAGCGCTCGTTACCAGTCTCCTGGACCCGCGAGGAGCTCGTCCGCGGACCACGCAGTCTACGGTTTCTCTGTACCCACTACTAACACGTTACCCTTGTCCATTGGACCGACCACACAACATGAGTGCCTATATCTAGAAACAAGGCAACCTGTGACACCAGGACAGATCTCACAAATCTTAAGATCTAACTGTTAGTTCCTGAAACAGTGGGACAACGTGCAGGCTTGCTTGCCTATCTACCAACAGCCTCCTCGAGTCACGAGGCTATTAGCCCTACCGGTGGCCCTACTGGTAGCCCAACAGTTGGCGCTCAACTTTTCAACGGCCTCAGGCATGTAAGACTGCTAGGGTTGCCTTTGTATATATATTACCATCTCTGGGACCGTTATCCCTCCTTTATGCGAGGCTACTCAGTTAGGCGCACTCTGGTGCGCATCGTTCTTATCTAGCACGAAACGCGCAGTCGCCCTCTTCGTAGTCCTGGTGTTCCTAACAATTCCTGATTGCCTGAGTGACGCAAGAGAGGTGTGTTAGGTGACACCTGCTAATTTAACGGTCCCGGCCCCCAAATTACATTGGATTGCAAGGCTCCCATGGTGCGGGACCTGATAAGAATCTTCAAAGCTTGTGCCATGTCTGCTGTCTATTGCATAACGTGACGATTGTGCTTACCCGTAGTAATTCTTTGACCGCAACCTCTGCGACCTCTGGAGTCGTAGCCCCTGATGACTGAGCCCAAGGCGCGGCTGAGTACCCATTCGGTCCTCACCTCTAACGTAACCAAGATCTTCTTCCTCTATCCTTACATTTGGCTACCCATCCATACGGGTAACATCAAGAGCCTCCAATAAAATTTTTTCTCTGTCAATGGACATCCAACATCGATCAGGCAGATTCTCCCCTGATGTGAAGGACATAGGCTTGTGTTTTGCATCTTGTTTACTTCAGGACAGGTCGGGCACAAAACTACTAGTCTAAGGTATACCTTAGCCAGTGCATAGCCGTCGAACCGTATCGTGTTCCACGACCGCACGCCCTCCGACCCTGCCCGTGCTTAATCGATGCCCCTCTTCACCCCTGGCGGAAGGAAACACGTCGTTCTAACGCCCCCATTGAGATGCGCTGGGTGGCAGCAGACGGAGCACCGAACTTAAACGTACCGTGCCCCGAGCCAACGACAGCGATGCCTTTCCGTATGTGCCGAACCGACCTCACACAGCCAGGAGAGAGTCGAGCCACGCCTTAACATCCGCCCGGCCTATAGAGCGACAATTGTCCAACCGGCTACATAATCCATCACAAAGGAGAAGTCGGGAGTCAGGGTGGGATTAAATAGTATAATTATGAGTGGAAAATAATAATGGGTGGAGAAGACTGGCAACTGACACCAACCCCTGACGAACGCGTTAGTTCTTTTTATCTTAGCACCACTCGAGAATATGCTTTCGTCTCTGTAACGGTCCCCATAATAGAAGCTAGCTTAGTTCTCGTGGAGAGCCACGCGTTAATGGCTGCTACCGTTGGTAGCCTGGCTGCAGTAGAGGCGCCTGTGTGCTCTACTGACGGCTACCTTCGACCTAAAATAAAGCTCCGGGGCGGTCCTCGCGACGGTGTAACGATCCAAGGAGATGACTCCAATTCCCACTGTAGCACAACTTATAGTGTTTTGTGGCTAAAGCTTAAGACAGCCGACCATATGTTAACGGGGACTATTGATACAGAGGAGCTATGGTTAAGGAGACATTTCCTATATCTCCCTCGCTGTCCTTGCCCTTATCATTCCCCCTCCCTCCCTATTTTGGTCTCTTTGACCGTTGCCCTACCAACATAATTACCAGATAATAATCTGACAATAACCACCCAAAAGCGGCCATTTTCTATACTTCCAATTCTTGCCTCGATGATCGAATTCGCATTGGTTGTAGCTAACAAAGCCCATGCCGCGGCTCGGAGCCGAGTGCTATTGAATAATGATATGATGCGGCGCTCCGTCGAAATCACAGGCTCGAAGCTAGGACTTGCAAGAAAGCAATGCCGTTTGGCCTCTTTATAATCCCGCGGCGGATACTGATATCATGCTTGTATATTGTTACTGTCAATACGGCATCAACAGCGTTGTTTCTTTTGTGACAACTACATCAGCGAAAAAAGAAGGGAAAAGAAATACAGACGAACGACCGGTCTATGGCAAAGACGGACGAGCAGCCACTATATTTGCTGGCAACTATACATTTAGGTACTGGCAATAGACCCATGTAGTATTATTAGTCTGGACAGGGCATTAAGTTTAACGAGCACCGACGGAGAAATGCTGTTCTATCTTCACAGTCGTAATGGGGGTGTTTCACCTCTGTCCTGAACCCCTGAGCCAGTCAACAGCCGATAGAGAGCTGGTTTTCTCCTTGAATAATCACATCCGTTGCACCACACTTCGGACCTTACTCGCTTCATCTAGCCAGCTAGGCAACCCCCTGAACGCAGACTACCTGATAGTTAAGGCGAGTCATGACGGATGGACTAGAATAGGAGAATGCAGTCAACCTGGGTGGCATAAACACCTAACATACAATTTTAAGGCTCTCTTTGTAAAATAAGGCCGCGAATAAGGCGGTATTAGCTATGTTGCCGTGGAACTGTGAAGTTCACCGCTGATGCCGAAAGCCCAAGAATTGATATTAGCAAGAAACATGGGAGGGTATACGTATCTATATAGCTAAAGGTAGCGATCTTTAGGAGGCAATGGAATTATAGCTGACTTAGGTAGACATGCGATAAGCATGAGTGCTTCTGAGGAACACGGGTGTTGTAGGTCAGAGAGATTGTTACTGCGCAATACTACAAGCAAGTTAGTATCGATAATCGTCTGAAAGCGAATAATAGGTGGTTGGACTGGTGTCGGATCAAATCTAAGAATTAGTTCAACCTTGATACTGAGTCCCAGCGTAGGTAGCTACGCACATACATACCTGCATACTCACCATAATAAAGAGCTTTCTATCCACGTTCTTAGCAATCACCTTTTGCGTTGGACCTTGGGCGAAAGGCAGAGAGGCCGTATGAGTTTGTTACATAGCTGCTCTCACAACTCTACATATGGAAATTGCATACGAAACCAAGGGTTCTGACTTGACTATTAGCGTTCTACCTTTTAGCACCGTTGTGCTGTAACGTTGCAGTTTACAGCTAATATAGCGTATTATTACATAATACCATGAGTCTTCGGCGTACCTAACAGAAGGGACCGGGGACGACCGATATAATAATTGTATTTAATTATTTAGCACTTGTGATCAGTTTATAGTGGTCTCTGTATGCATCTTCGAGGGCTTATGGAGCCTCAGATTTCTATCTGCGCTCATGATTATCGGGTTGTTAACGCAGTTACATTTGATGTGCGTCGTCGAAGTAAAACGTCACTTTCCTGGGTATTTTCTTCTCTATCTCACTTCTTCTTCTTGATTCATTCACTCAAAAAAACTATTTATTAGATTTCAAAAGACCCCAGTTAATAGAGGTCTCGCGGTGCAATCAACTAACTACGGCTGGCGACATGTATTGTATTTGTTGGTTGGTCGAGCTCGAGAAAACGCATATATAAGTAAATCATATTACTTGGTCTACAACAGCAAATAGAGCTCTGGTGTTCTGGCAATTTTGTACAATTCTTTGCCCTGCTTAAGAAAAGCTTTATTTCCCGATGGCGAGCGGTTTCTCTCCTTGGCCTAGCTCTTTGAGAGTTGTTGGCATTTCCCTGAGTTGCAGTAAGGGGTCTTTACGCACGCAAGCTTTCTTTGCGTCACGAATGGCAAGATCTGTTTGGAAATTGACTCTGTACGTTAAATTTGCTTTGAGCCTGCGTTCCTCATAGTCTGGTTTAGTTCTAGAACGCAGATGTAACTGCAGGTAGATGGTTTATAGACCGGGCAAAGCTATAAAAGTACCATGTTATACCTAGTATAACATGCAGGCTTCGCCCGTGATGGCTGTGACAGCTAGTAGAGTATTGTACGTACCTGACCTCGTGGCGAATCATCTGCGATAATTTATGAGGCAGTGCTTCTTCCGGAGGCGGATGACACTAACAGTATTAGCATTTAACGGTGCACGTGGGTCATGTCGTCTTGGTAGCGTGTTGTTCTACTGCTGCCGGGAATCGACTTCAGGATTCGAGACAGGGTCGGATTATCCTCGAAGTACGGCTTATAATACCTTCCCATCATTCCACCTGTAGTCTAAAGTAACGTCTGGCTACTGGGCTCAGTAGACAGGCAGGGAGAGGAATTTCCAAAGATTTTATGCCCGCTCTACCCACATCAAGCCTCATTTTTCAATGTCAAAGGCAAAGGGGCACGACAATGGCCCTTGCTCGCTGCGGACAAACACAGAAAACATAGAAAAGACAGAAGAGACGAAGCGTGCTCGCATACCGCGGTAGGCAACCTGTATGGTTACGCATGGAGACACCATGTAATATCACGTTAAGAAGATGTAACGCTGCTTGGTATTATACAACTACATAGCTTGTAATGCCGATGATACTCTGGGCCACAATAAACTGTACCTCCTATAGCCTCGGGGCTCTTTTCGCTTACACAGGCTCTGTCCTCCGCTTATCCATGTCCAGCTAATAATAAATATATCATTGCAACTTTGATATGGTTGGCCCTGAGGACTTCGAGAGTAACCATGTTATATGAAGTTAATTTAACCTAGAAACTACATAGATACCCCTGTAAATATTACTGGACTTACTGTATTTATACCTACTTATACCTACATGGTGAGTGATTTGTGATCCGCTGGCCCCCAACGCCCGTTGTAAGTGGGACTGGCTAAAAAGGTTGTCCCGGGGGTATTATTGGTAATAACGGTGTGGTACGCAGCCTCGCGAGATGATGATAGGTATTATCGCATGGCTACAAGCACAATTTCAACAACCCATCTCATGAACCTCTCGCTTGAGATAGTAGTGCGCATGGAGCGATATACTTTCCATCTGCTGGGCGAAACAAACCAGAACAGATGTGAAGAGAGGAGCTTAGTTGGGTTGGAAATTGGAATGAGAAACCCAGAAAAATGGAAATGAAAACCGCAATAGCAGTTTCAAGAGCAGCTCGGGTTTATAGGCCGACACCGTTATCTCGTTGCCAGCATGTGAGCCACAAATACGGCGTTTTTGCTCACCAATGTCGACGTTCTTTCCGTCGATGTTTCCCGTAGCGTAGTATTTATAGAGTAGTCGGCATAAAGAAATCGTTATTCTATGCAAATCTGACAGAAGCATTTTTGAGTATGCGATGCGATATGCCACGCCTGCAGCTACTTACCACGATGGGTTTCGGTACATGCCAAGAAGGGGGGCCTATTAAAGCAGATCTTGCGACCGCCGTCATTTTTTCCGTCAACCCGCCTGCACTACGACTGCGTATTTGGGAAGGCCTGTGTATGCGTGTGTGTGGATCAGCACCGGCAATGGATAGTCTGAACGGCGAGCCAAGTATTGTTCACTACGGACGGGATGAACCGGTCATCTAATATTACGAATTTTCCCTTCTCTGGTGATCTTGTGCTGCATTGTGGCGTCTGCAAACGCGACGCTCCTGTGGGGGAGTCACAGTATCACAACAGAAGCTGCAGAATTGTTCGATTAAAGCAGAAGGTGGCCAAGTGTGAGCCCGATTTCGACTAAAAAGCTTCGTCATGAGAGGTGTGTGAGTGCGTAGCGAGTTCTGTCGGTCGCACTGCGCACTGCGCGCCGGGTGTTTTGCTTTATGTTAGGAGATGCTACCGACCCTACATACATACAGCATAGCTTGCATCTTGCATCGTAGACCAAAGGATGTCTTCCGGCAACAAAGCGTGTCTATTCGGTGCTATTCGGTGTTATTCTGCTTCCCTTCCTCTAGAGTCAGAGGAGTGTGACGGTTTGAGCAAGCTCGCGCCGTATCTTCGACGGCAATCCGGGGCATGTCACTGGTCATAACCGACCGGGAAGAATCCAGTTGTCTACTATTATAGGCTCTGATTGCTGCTCTGGAGCTGGGATGGCTCACAAGATACTCGCCCCGACATCGAGAGACATGCACGAGGCAGAGGGAGGAGTATCTATATCGGTACCTGGGGTATAAGAATAGCAACTTATGTAAGATAAGTAGCGAAAAGACTCAACGATCGCCTATAGATAAAGGGTGCTAAGTAAGTATAGGTATTTACCTACTTCATATGTCCATTGATATAGGTGGGCGGTCAATTCCGCTCTACGCAACGAGACCCCAAAATTCAACCACGATAGCGTCTGGGTTACACAGAGATGCCGAAACCTCTCCACAAACGGAGAAATGAGCAGAACTCCTCGACACGCCAAGTGCTTGTTGGGTGGGTAGTTTGAACGATAAATATGAACATATGATAGGGTGACAGTAGATACGTTCGCCGGCTACGTATAGCCAGCACCTATGATTCGCATCGAACAACTCCAATCCATATCTGCATACAGGCTACTCCAGGTCAAATGCAGTAAATGCAACATCATCGGTTTCCTCCCGCTTCCCTTTCGAGAGGCTTGCAGGCTGGATCTAGAGTTCCATGGTCTTTGCAGTGGTTTAGAACGACCTCTTTGGCCCAGAAAAGAGGGGAAGAGATTGCGAGAGTGCACTTGGGTACTACATACGATGCTGGTCTGCTTGTATGCAAGTCACTGCAGAGTAGATGCCGTGACAGATGAATGCTACGGTATCAACTATGGTGCGAATTGATAAACTAGCTGATCTGCTTGGGAGACGCCGACGATTAACTGGCTTTAAACTGGTCGATACCCACGTACGTTCTGAAACATATTTCTTCTCTTATTTTGCAAGACTATTCAGTGCGGTTTGGTTGCCTGCTTTTTGTGGACGCGACTCCAACAGACAGTGTCATGTCACTATGCCCACCTGAAATGCGTACACGGAGACACCTCGATGATAGATTGGCCGCTATTTTTGTCTTCCACCACCCCAAACAGAGCTACCAAGCCTTGACGCTGCCTATCAGGCTGGTCTACCATAATCGGGTGATTCCTAACTAGGTCCTTCTTCGTCTTCCGTCTTTAGGTACTGGATAACAACTCATGGCTTTGACGGCCTGAAGCCCGCTTCGCGTTCGAGGTCACGGGGACGTTGCTAGGCTAGGGTCTCACGTAGACAAAGATAGACTTGCCCCCTTCCTCCCCACTAATGTTGATAGGAAACAGGGGAAAGAAGCAACGTTCTCGCGCGTCCCCCAGGTCAATGGGCATCCAGCTTTCTGTCAATATGCAGAAAGGAGGGGGTCCAAGGCGTCCGACACTTAGGTAATCGCCTACTTTTCCAGCAGTCTCACACCGGTGCCAGGTCACTTCTAATGAAGGATGGTTCGCGACCCAGGCCACCTCTCAATGAGCGAGATAAAACCAACAATGAATTAACGTACAGCCTATAATACCATCACAGACATGCACAGCCATTGCCTCAGCGACAAAGACTGGAAAAGGATTCGTAGCTCCAGAGGCTGAAGAACGCATGCACGACACCCTACTGCCCACACTCGTAGGACTTCGATACCTCTATCCATATCGATATCTAAATCAGATTTTGGTTAGTCAGTCAGTAGTGCCCAGGGTAGGTAGATACGACTGTCCAAGTTATACTTGGACAATTTCAGGGGCAGCGTGAGTGCCTACCCAGAGGAGCGACTAGTCCACAGATCAGCCCGACGGTTGTGTCCATACAAAAATAGACAACAACTTGCCCCTCTCATCTCGTTCTTTCTTTCATGTTATAAACTGCTTGCACGTCAGCGATAGTGACAACATCGAGGACAGAAACAAACCTTACAGGCCTCCCCATAATTTGCTACGCTGAAAAAATCATCCACAACATTACTCGAACATGTCTCATCATCGTCGTGACCGCCACCCTCGGCCGTCCCGCGCTAACGGGTCGAACTCACGCCGTGTCCTAGGACATGCTGAACGTGTCGAAATAAACCACGCGCCACTTTCCGATGCTGACGCAGAACAGCCCCTATTGTGGCAGGACCCCGTCTGGTCGAACCATGATATGGCTGCTGGGCGTGGTGCCGCACCGTATTTCTCTTCCCGGATGACCACCATGACGCCTGGTTGGGACAGCCATGGGGCAGGGACCAGCGACCCAGTCTTCAGCAACGGCACTTATTACGCTGACTTGTACGTACTTCTCATACCCGATGGTCGGAGCTGCATTGGGCTGACCTCCACCACTCCTGCCAGGCCATCTCAGATGGACAGTTTCAACACCCCAACATGGCAAGCGTCTTCGACAAGCCACGCGACTGGCTCATATGTTGCACAACAAGTGGCGACGTCGCCCACGTCACCACCGGTCGAACCGCCCTCGACGGGCATTGAAGGAATCCCCTACGACGACTGGGACGGGTTTGGCTCCACTCCCCACTACGGAGACGGCCCGGGTGCTTGGCCTGGTTCCACAGCTCCGGATGGGATGGGGGTGGCGGACTACGATATGAACTCGATGTCGATAGGTAGACGATGGTCTATACAGGCTCGACAAGGCTCGAACGGGTATGTCCTCTCGGCTCCAGCCGGAAAAGTGGAAAGAAAATAGAAACGTGTCTAACGGCTGGTGAAAAGGGATATCCATAACACAGCACAACACAGCGGCGCCGTCGCGCAAGACTCAACGAGCCCGCACAACCATTTCGAAGACTCTGACGGGAGTAGCTCCGAAGATAGTGCAGATCGAGAGGCTCATGGCGAATACGTCCGTGACTGCATGGATGCCAATGATCCCTGGTCATCTGAGAGACTCAAATACAACCACCAACCCTGATACCATGGTTGGGGATGCTAGACAGGATGGAAAAACAAGGAGCGGATCGCTCCTTTGGATGTTGGGTCTGGGCAACAGTTTTGCAGAAGAGCACGCCTGAGTCCTCTTGCTTGCAGTTTAATTCTTCTTTCTTCTGCTTTTCCTTCTTTCTTTTCTTTCCTTCTCTCTCCTTCTTCCTCTTCTCTCTCTCTTTGATCTTTGTATTTGGCTCCCCTCTTGTTGCCTTTTATGGCGAAGTCTTTGCTTTCGAACGGAAGTTTGAGGAGTGTATTATTCATTGTGAGCGGTCACATCTTGATCTGTTCCGCCGGCCGGAAGTCGCAGAGGAAACAAGACGATTATCATCTATGCATTTGGTAGGCCAACAAACCACCAGGGAGTTTATAAATGAATTATTGAGCCAACATGTCTCGACCAACAGAGGACGAACGCTAGCAAGCGGGAAGGTTGATCACCAAAGATGGAGCCGGTCAATACAAGTTCCTTTGAGGACTAGCTAATATGGCTATGGACTCTTCTGTGATTTTGTAGTACATTGAAACGGGCATCCTTGCAACGTATACTAGATATTGGACTACCAGCCCCTGAATATCCTAAGAGCCGGCCCTTTATACTTGGTAGGGTTGCAAGAATGAGAAGCGTTTTGAGTCGCCTCTCGTCACGTTTTCATCCGAGCGGACCATCGGGGTAGCCTGTAACGTACCTCTGATATTATCTTGTAGCATACCTATCCGCGAGGAGGCCTTGGAAATTTAAATTTTTAGTTATCTTCAGTGGCAATGAGTATAGAAATCGGTTCTGGTTGCGTGGCGAGATTCAGCACAGCCACAGGGGACGACGTATCCAAACGCATGATTGAGAAACTACCCCTAGCACGCTGAGACATGCACCGGCGACTCCAATTTGCTCATTTGGCAGAAAAGAAAGAAGAAGAAAAAATAAAAGGATTACTGATAGTGAACTAAATCTCGGGAATGCCGGTGCTCTTATGTTATCCTCCGGGTATAGGGTAAGCGAATTCTAGAAGACAGGTTGGAGATAAGGAATTCAGAGACTGAAGGAATGAATGACTAGGGGTTGGGTTGATACGTCATTTGCGATTGCCGATAAACAGTTTGGACTTTTACTGAGGTTCGCGTAAAGGGTTATGTTTGTATTGAAGACGAGAGAACATGAGGTGGTGAGCTATGGTTGGGCCGATATGTATCTTCAACCCAGGTATAAGGGATGTAAGCGGTTTCGGGCCTAGATAATCCCCCATCTTCGCTGGCGTCGGGCCCTATCCTTCGAGCCGGTACCTAGATACGACCTGTATTGAAGCTCTGACTTCAGAATATAAAGAAGTCCTTTGCGGACTCTGGCATGTCCACATGTATTCCTAGCTCTAGAGAATGCTGTGCCGGTGTAGCTTTGTCATTAAAGAGTAGAATTAAAATGCTGGTAGACCGTCATCTCAAATAGCTTACAGAGTATCGCCATCAGGTAATTATGTGAGTCATCTTGGCAATACAAAATTCAAGTGCAGAATACTGCTACAAGACAAGTTGTCAAATGCCACGCCTCTTTAGTAAGTCTTACCCCTGTAACTAAATATAGCTCCGCGAATAAGTACCTACATGCCGTGTACTATTAGATACACGTCAAGTTAGGCACCTAAAATACATGCATGCTCTTCCGGTGTGGGTACTGCCCAACTACGGCGGGCACCCTAACTTCCTAGGGCTTAGTTTGATAAGGTCACCGTCTACTACCCAGTCTAATCATCAATCCTACCTGCCTACATACAGCTGTAGGTAGTAGTAGGTAAGGTGAAAAAAAACCAACAACAAAGATTGTAGCCTGGTTGATGGGAACTTCATCACGAGTATAACTGACCCCGAAAACGTCTATCGTTACCTAGCTCACTTGATCAGAAATAATAACCATGGCTACGAAACGATCGGCGGAAGATGGTACTGCATTGAAAACCCCAAAGAGTAAACGCGCTAAGACGACACGAACGGATCCCGCTTCCTCCCAGCGCGGCGCATTTGGAGATTTAGAAAATGGAACAACGGCGCCTGGCGACAGCGACTTGGATTGTGAAGACGATTCTGAAGCTCTAGCCTATCTAAAATCTGTCAGGTAAGGGCTCCATCCCCACGCGTATGCGCCACCAGATATGTTCCACCCCTTAAGCTAAACACATGTCCTCAGTTGCCGTAGAATGGAAGCGCTCATTTTAGCTGATATGGTGAGTACAGAACCCAAGCATCTACAATCCCGCACGTGCTAGTCGCCAAATTCCCAACCGTTCCGCTACCTCCGGACCCCAGTTCCTCCGTCGGTTGGGGTGAGGAGGGTGAAGATGGCGAAGACCCGGATGTTGATCGGACCATCTACGACACCGGCGTGGGCGATTTTCGAGGCTATTACCAGGACGGCGCTTATATTTCATACCCGAGCGACCAATGGGATGATGACGAGGAAGAGGAGGAATATGAAGAGGACAGCACCAAATCCGAGAACGACCAAACCTCTGACGCCTCGGAGTCGGGTGAAGATCGCCCGCGAAATAGCAGCGCTGATGAGATCCGAAATGCTTACTTTACCTCCATCACGAACCGGTACATTTCCCTCCGAAATCTCCTACAGACCGATCCGCCAGATGCCGCCGTCCATGCTCTACCTCCAACGAATCCAGTCAAGGTAGCCGAATGGAAGCGTGGAGTCGGCTCGTTTCAGACGTGGGAAACCCGTCTTAGGGGGACAGAACCCGTCCCGGCGCAGATTGCCTCAATGCATAAAGATAGTGTCTTCCGCCTGTTGCGCATTATCCTTGCCGGCAAGTTCCTCCGGAAAAGACAAGAATTGCGCGAACGTACGAGCCGCTGGATCTGGGCACTGCTCGCACGCTTACCAGACAAGGGCGAGCTCGACTACCAGGAGGTGGGCTGGATTCGAGAGTTGGGGAAGAGAGCCGTGCTTATGCTGGTTAGTTTGACAGAGCTTGAGCTACTCCGGGAGCATTGCGAGGTTGCGAAAAGTAGCCCGGACGAAGATGAATACGAGGTTGATGCTGAGGTTGACGAGTGCTTTGAAGTGGACCTGGGCCAAGATACGCCCCTTGGCGTTGACAGCGCTTCCAGTCCAATCATCCCTGAGGAACAACTCCAGGAAACGGAGCAACCCGAGGTTTCTGTCACAAATAAGGATCTTGGTGAGCCCCTTAGCGACACAACAGACAAAAATCATCCATCCAATAGTATAATTGTCGGCAAGGAGTCGAGCAAGGATTCTTCAGATGTGGAGATGCAACTGGACTCCGATACGGAGGACGGGGAAGTAGCAGACGCCCCTCTCTCACCACCATCACCAGGACCAGGTTCAGATCCTACAGCTGATGTAGAGGCGGCAAAGGCGCGACTCTTAGCACAACTGAACGGTGACAGCACTGCCGATGACCAAGTTGAGGATGATGTCGTTCAGGAGCAGGGAAATTACGAAGCGCCGGGGACGGCAGAGAGCGAAGAAGAAGACGGGGACTATGAACGCTACGAAGAGATGGATCGTGGCAAGATTAACGAGCGCGCCACACTTAACATGATTCTCACCGTGGCCGGCGAGTTCTACGGGCAGCGAGACCTACTCGAGTTCCGCAACCCCTTTGGCGGGCTTCAGTTTGGGTAAAAGCAAACGGACAGAGTAGGTACTATGTACACGTATTTCCCAAGACTGCGCCGGAACAAAAGGAGTTACTGAACCAAACAGCACCAGTTGTTTCTCGGTGAGTACTTTTCACACACAAGCTTTAATTTGCAAATTTCTTTCTCTATCCGAACGCTTAGTACTAGTTGCTCTCTACGGAATGGCGGGAGGTGTGTGCGAGATAGGAATTGTAACGTTGTAAAGCAGGGAACTTGTAGATAGTAATATGCACTGCGCCTTTGATAGATGTCGCTAGCTAGCAGATCGAACAGTATAACAGAGGATCACAGGTTATATCAGTTGCTATGAACACTACTTCTTCCCTGAGCCTATTATCAATACAAGTCTGCTCTGCATTATTGAGTCGCCCTTTTATTCCAGCGCCAGACGAGAAAAATATATAACACACTCCTAAGATACTAAGGAGGGCACGTCCATTGTGCGCATGTCGCTGATGCTGACCTGGAAGTTGGAGGAGCCCTTCCTAACTCCGAAAACGCCGTCCATGCTACGTTCGGTATACAATCTAGATAAATTTCAACAAGGCAATCTCTCGCTCGAAATGCGCCGGTTTCGCC
>Ga0247782_1000366_pt1 | contig 36717 bp, 20 predicted proteins | sample UWRJL019104C5_FD_179928 | JGI IMG/M metagenome (GOLD analysis project Ga0247782, IMG submission 179928) | Plant litter microbial communities from Arlington Agricultural Research Station in Wisconsin, United States - UWRJ-L019-104C-5 | ecosystem: Environmental > Terrestrial > Plant litter >...
TATATATAATATATGCTTATATTAAGTATTTAATTTTTTTTTTATATAATTATTTTAAAAAGCTAAAATAGCTAATATTAAAAAGCTAAAGCTTATATAATAAATATGCTAGCATATAAAGCATAATTATATTATTATTTTTATAATACTTTTTAAAATTATATAAATAGTAGCTTTTATAGCTATTAAAAATTAAAAGTTAATATATACTTTTTATATAATTATTTATATATTAATTAAAATATTAAACTTAATTAATACTTTGCTTGTTTATTATTTAGCTATTTTTTATAGTTATAATAACTTAATTATTAAGTAATAAAGTGCTTTTATATTAAAACAATAAATAGTTTTTTTTTGCAATAATAATATATAGCAAAATAATATAGCTATATAATAAAACAGCTTAAATAACTATAGCTTATTTATAGTTGCCTTGCTATACTACTTTTAAGTTTTTTATATAATTAAATATAATTATAACTATTTTAAATAAAATTTTACTTATAATAAATTTAGTTTTATTAAAGTTATATATATTTATTTTTTAAACTTTATATTTTACTATTATATTTTATATAAAAGCAAATTATTTGTAGTATTTAAATAAATCTTTATATAAAACGCGCTAGTAATTAATTTAGCAATTAAAACATATTATAAAAGCTAATTATTATTATATAAAAAAAAAAGTTTAGTTCTTACTAACGCATTTTTTATTATATAATTTTAATAATTAGTTAGCTATATTTTTAATATTACTATGCTTAAATAAAAATAATTATATAATAAGGTTAAGTATATATTATATAATAGCTTGCTTTTTAAGGTTACTATTATATATAGTTATATAGCTATGTTTTTAGTTTACTAAAGTTATTAATAATATATTATAAATTTTAGCTACATATTAAACGCTTAGTTTTAGGTTTATATAAAAGGCTTAAAGTGCAAAAATAATATTAGACTTTTTTTAAAGGCCTACTATAATATGCAGTAGAAATATAATAAGTTAAAGATTGTTTGTATAAAGGTTTAAAAAAGTGTGTAATTGACCTAGGTGTGCTATTAACCTGTAGGATACGTTATATAACTAATAAATAAAAGCTATTTTATTTATTTTATTAAAAGTTATTAAAGCGTGCATGCTAAAATTTATAAAATTATAATAAAGTTATTAATTTTAATATACTATGTATATTAAAAAAATAATATTATAATAAAATTTATAATTTTTAAAGATAATATTAGTTACGGCATATACGCTATATAAAGTTAATAGCTATTTATACTTATAGATGCTATTATACATTAAGCCTATTTATACGCCACCTTTTTATTTTAGCTTACCGCCTTTTATGTAGCAAAATTAGTTTATATAGTTGTGGCCTAAAATAATTGCTGCACACTTAAGTTAGTCTTTTTTAGCCACTATATAATTTATATGTATTTCTTAAATTTACTACATAGACCGCAAACTGCACTTCTATAACTATTATATAGTTATTTTAAAAGGTGCTAGCACCTAAAGATTTTATTATTGTATGCTTGCATTGCTTGCAGTTATATATAACCTTTTGCATAGCTTACATTGCTAGTAAAAGTACTTTTTTTTTTCTTTTTTTTTAAACACTCTAGCTATTAAAAACATAATTAGTTAACTAAAGCTTTGTTTTTACAATAATATTATCTTTTTAAGCCTTAAGAAGCAGTTATTAAAAGAGGTCTTTTTATAAAGTAAACATATTACTTATTTTTATACTTTTTTAATAGCATTGCTTGCTAGTATATTTTTTGTTGTGCATTTTTTGTACTTGCTAAGCCTAAAATTACACCTTTGCTATATTTTTTATAATACTTTAAAGCAACATTTTTTGTTGTATGCTTTTAGCTGCATTTTTTATAGCGCAGGTAAGAGGTCTAGCTTATACTTTTTATAGTATTGTTTGCTGCGCTTTTATAGCATTATTTGCTATGCTTTTATAACATCTTTTGTTATACTTTTTAGCTGCATTACTTGCTGTTAAATAAAAAAGACCAGCTTTATACCTTATATTTTGTACTTTGCTAGTTAAAACATTTTAAATACGCGCTAAAAACGCACTAAATTTAAAGTAAAGTTATTAATTTATTATATTATTAACAATAACAAATAATAGCAAACTAAGCTTTTAACGCTTAATAAGTTTAAGGCTTTATTTAAGCTATTATTAAGCACTTTTAATAAACTTTTATTAACAAATTTAATAGCTAAGTAAACTAAATAAACAATGTTTACGTAGCTACAATAGCAAAACTTTAAGCTACTATAAATAATAGCGTTTTTGCTGCTAACCTTTAAAAGCTTTAACTTATACTACTAAATCCGCTTTTATTTATAAGCTTCGCTAAGTTTAATATTTAGCTGCCTTATTTTAAAAGTAAATTATAAGTTAATTATAAAGTAATAAGCTTTTTAAAAGCCTAATTTATTTATGTATATAGTTGCTTTAATTAAAAAGTATAACAAATTATATGCCTATAGTTATTTATAGCAAATTATAATAGTTAAGACTTTTAAACTATAACTAATGCCTTCTTGCAACTATATAACGATCTAAACAAAATAGTTTGCGCCTCTTGTATTTTTAAAAATATAAAAATAAAAAATAATAATTTAGTATGCTTATTTTTTATAAAATAAAAGCAAAATATATAAATATAAGTACTTATAATTAACTAAATGTTTTTTATATCTAAAAGCTATACGCTATTATATTACCTAAGTTATAAGCTAAAATTAACAACTACAAAAGCATTTTATAAGTATATAACAACTTTATACAACTATTATTACGCTTAGCTACGCTTAATACTTTATAGCAGTTAGGAATTTGGTTTTTTAGTACAAATTTTAGTAGTAACGCTAGTTAAAAAACTAAAAACTTTAATAAAATAAAGATTAGCACATTTAGCATTAATAGCAAAAATAATACTTTATATTTAAATACTTTTTAAATACTATAAAGCTAAATAGCTGCGTTATTTATACTAAAACAGCAATTTAACTATTGCAAGCGCAATAAATATAAGCGTTACAGTTTAAAAACTTACTTTATTAGCTAATATACTTTGTTTTTATTTAAAAAAGGTATTACGTTTAACTTAGGCAACAAAGTAAAAAAATATTACTTAGATTAGTTAAGTTAATAAGTTTTTTATTAAATAAGCAAGTTAATTGCTATATATAAAAAAAAAGCATATAATTAATAAACTGCTTAGTTATTTATATAGCTTTAATAAGTAGTAACTAGCGGTTTAAAAAAGTAGTTATAGCATGTATGCCGTACAAGGTTAATAGCTATTTATACTTATAAATGCTATTATATATTAAGCCTATTTATACGCTACCTTTTTATTTTAGCTTACTACCTTTTATGTAGCAAAATTAGTTTATATAGTTATAGCTTAAAATAACTGCTATACACTTAAGTTAGTCTTTTTTAGCTACTATATAATTTATATGTGTTTCTTGAATTTACTACACAGACCGTAAACTATACCTTTATAACTATATTTTTATTTTTTTAAAAAATTAAAAACTTTATATAAACGGTTTATATTTATGTTTTTAAATGTTTAATAAACATAATTGTTTATTTACTATATAAATTAAGCTAAATAATTAAAAGTAATAAAAAATAATTGCTTATAAATATTAAATAGTTAATAATTATTATAATAAACATATATATAAATAATATAAAAAGTAAGTAATAAAAATAATAAAAATAATAAAAATAATAAAAATAACTAAACTTAATATTTAAAATAATTTAATTTATATTTATTATTTAATTATTAATAAAATAGTAAAATAAATTTACTATATTAACGCTTTAAATATATTTATATAATTATATCATAAAGCTTTTTTAAGTTAAAATTTAAGTTTATAATATTATTTTTATTATTTATATAATTACTATTTATATTTAAAAAATTAAATTATAAAATAATATAATTATTTAGCTTAAATTAATAATTTCAATTAAAATTTATGCTTAAAGCTTTATTTATATTAAAAAAGTTTTAATAAATTATATAACTTTTAATAGTATATAAGTTTTTAATTCTTAAAAAAAAACAAATTTTTATTTAAAATAAAAGTTAAACTAAATGTTATAAACGGTTAACTAAAGTTTACTTACTTTTATTATTAAGCCAAGTGTTAAGCTTTACCGCGCTAACAAACTAAATATATATATAAAAGTTTAGGTTAAAATCATATATTTTGCTAAAACAATTAGGTTTATATAAAGTATAAAACAGCTTACGGTCTAATAAAAGTCTTTAAGTATTAATTTTTGCTAGCCCTAATATATACGCTGTTTTACCTATATAAAAATAGTAAGTAATTATAATTAAATTTGTTTTAATTAATAAACTAGCAAATATTTATAAAATAGTTAAAAAATATAATATTATAACTTAAATTTAAGCTTTTATATTATATGCTAAAAAGTATTTTAAAATAATAATAGCTAAAAAAATAGGTTATATAATCTTTAGCATTAGCTTACTTATAGCTAGGGCCTAAAAGCGCGGCTACTTTTTTAAAAAGCTTATTTTAGCTAAATTTATTATATTTGCGCTAAGAAAAATCTATAAGCCTATTTTAAATAAAGTTAAAAAATAGTAAGTTTATAATATTATTAGCAGTAATAAAGCTATTTATAAGTTTATATTAGCTAAGCTAATAAAAGCTTATAATTTTTAATAAAGTACTTTAAATGCTTTTAAAATAGCTTTTAATAACTTTAATAATAACAATATTTTATAATATATATTATTATAGTTTTTTATAGTTAATAGTTATAAAAGTATTAAATATATTATTAAACTAGGCTTAAAAATATTAATTTATATAGCTTACTTATTGTAGTGTTTAAAAGTGTAGCTATAAAGCTTAAAAAAGTAAAATAAAGTTATATAAAATAATAAAACTTTTATAATACTTAATGCTTTTTAAAGCTGCTAAAAAGTATCGCAAAAGCTTTATAAAGCTTATACTATTATTATTATTAAGCAACATTAAAAAAGCTTTAAAAACTTTATATTTTAAAGCGTTTTTAGCTAGTATAAGTTAGGCTTTTTATATATAGCTCTTATAAACTATTAATATAGCAAAAGCATATAATAAAATAATTGCTAATTATAATAAGGCTATAAAACCAAGGGCGAAAGCTGCATAAAAAGCTAAGCAAGCAATAAATTGCTTAAACTTTAAAAGCAAAAAAAAAAAGCTTAAGCTAAAATAAAAGTTTAAAGCAAAAATAAAAGCTTAAATATATTAAAGCTAGCATAAAAATATTAATTAAATTTGCTATTAAAAAAAGGGTTTAAAACTATTATATATACTTTTTTATAAAAATAGCAAAAAAGTACTTAAGCTTTGCTTTTATTGCTTAAACAAACAACGTTTTTTATATATATTTTATTAGTATAAAAAAGTATAAAATAATATAAATCTTATAACTATAAAGTAGCTTGTTAACTTGCTTAATTTTTTATAATTAAGCTTTTTTAGTTTTATATAAAAACTATTATTATAGCAATTAATAAAAGCAAAAACAAAGTTAAAATAATTAAAGTATAGCACTATAAGTAAGCTAAATTTAATTTAAATTTAGCGTAAAAGTATATTAAAAGCTTTTAAAGTTATATTTAATATATTATTTACTTATAAAGTAAAAATATTTATAAAAAAGCACTTAGCCACTTTATGCTAGCAAAACTTAGCTTTTTTAAAAATAAAAAATAAAAAAGCAAAATAAGTACAATTAGCAAAAAAATAATTAAAAGCATACTAAAATATAGTTTTTGCTTACTATATAGTGCTAAAAAGGCTTAAAAAACTTATAAAAAGTAATAATCTTAAAAATTGTTTATATATATAAATGTTTGCAGCTAAAAAAACTAAAAAGTTTAATAATAAAAATTATTTTAAAAGGCTTTAAACTAAAAAAAAAAAAATATATTATACTTTACTAGCACTTTTTAATTAAAAATAAATATATTATACTTTACTAGCACTTTTTAATTAAAAATAAATATTTTAGTACTAAATATATATTTTTAATTTATTTATTTTTCATTATTAAATTTTTAAAAGCAAGTTATTATATAAATAACTTATATATTAACTTTAAAATAACTATTTTTTATTTTATTTTATATAGCTATAATAAGCTCTAGCATAAAGCTTAGCAATAATATAATGCTGCTTTAATAGGCCTTATTAAAATGATTATTTTTTTAGGTTTATAATAAAAAAAAATTAAAAGCTATATAGCTAGTATTAAAGTATAGCTATAAAGCAATAAGTTTTGCTTATTTTAAAATATATATTATAGCGCTTTAAAAAAATAAATTTAATGTTTTAAAATATTAGGTTAGCTATAATAAATAAGTATAAAAACATATACTTATAATATACCTTTATAATATAAGTAGACTATATATTTAAAGTGTTAAAAAATGCTATTATTTTAGTAGTTTTAATTATTTAAAGCATTAAAATAGCTTTTAACTAATAAATATTTTAAAAAAAAGTTTTAAAACGCGTAGTATATTAGTAAAGTGTAAAATAAAGTTTTAAGAAAATGTTTGTTTGCCTGCTAAATTAGTGCTATAGCTTTTATTAAGGGCTTATAGCTAAATTTAGCAATGCGCTAACGCACTAGGTGATACTATAAAAGGAGTCTTAGCAAAATAATTAAATTTTAACTTAAACTTTTATATACTTGTTAAAAATTATTAACATTTATATTTTTTCTTAAATTAACGCATTTTTTATAATAATTTACGTAAGTAAAGGTATTTAAATACTTGTTTTTAAATGCTAACATAGCTATAAGTTAAATACAACATTTTTTAAGCTAAAATTAGCTAACTTAGTAGCAGTTTTTTTAAATAAAGCAAAAGCGTTAAGGTTAAAACGGAGTAGTAGGCAGCTAGTGGTCTAGACCTACGCGTGTAGCGGCGCCGGACCGAAGGTTTAGTTAGCAGAGATGCCCGCACCGAAGTTGGCCATTTTGCAATAAGAGAGTGTGGTGTTTGGCCTACACAACTGGTCTGAGGTCTGAGATAAAGAGGAAATGGTCACTGTAAATCACTGTTAAGATCCATGACCGACGGATGTGGCCTACATTCTCGACTGGACCCAATCATATGTCGTCTGGCTTTCGGTGGCCGACCACACAGTTCACACTGCAACCCCCCGGGTTTAGGTGTGTTGCAGCCTATATTCCTTACAAAATACAACGGTTTCATATATACAGTATCCTTAAGTACGGGAACACGCGCTGATTTCGGCCCTAATGACAGTAAATCTATATATCCGCGGCTCCAAAATCCTGGTGCCATGATAAGAGTGATCGAATCGTTGGTGCCTGAGGCAGAATAGTCACCCATTGCTCCCCCCTGAATCTTCAGGGGTCGCAACTAACATTGCACTTCAATCTTGTTTCTCAGACTTTGTTTAAGAGTCTCAAGTGCTAACTTTCCGAGGTGCGTGTGGTAAATCATTACGGGTAGCGCCAAGTTACTATTCATAATGGCTGTCGCGTTTGACATCTGCTTGTCTCCACCTTGACCGGATAGTGTTACCTGTGACAAAGGGATAGCACCGTTATTTAAGAACTCAGTCTATCAACATAATCGATCAATTATATCATGTGTTACTTGTTAAAGTATAAGGTCAAGGCGACATAGCATGTACAGTACCAAGGCATCATGGCATCTCGTGTACATAACATAGGGCCTTCCTACCTCACATCCAGTCAGTTTCAGTAGTCAATCAAGTCTCATATACCCTTCATTTCAATATTACTAATCTGGGTACATGTCTTAGCGTCTCTTTAGTATTCTTCTTGTGTAATATGACTAGTCTAATTTGCCTCTTGATTGTGACCGTAGCGACCTCTGAGTATCTAGTAAGTAGAAGGGGTTTGATTATCCCATTCGGATCTTACTACGCTTCTTAGCTCTAATTTCAGACAACATTAATAATATTATACAACAGTGACCAGAATGACGTGGAGGTCGTATTTAACAACTTTACGACAAAAAGAGCCCTTCTCCACCTGAGGTTATAATTCATGCCAGTCGCTCTATTATAACTTCTATACTTAATATTAATTTTTAAAAGCTAGCTAATTTGCTAGACATAACTACTTTCAACAGCGCAAATAGTTAATAGATGATGATAATTACAGCTTGGTAATGATCATATCCATTTCGGTTTGCTTTGTCACCCAGCTGCCATGAATCTTCCATTTGTGCTTAGGCGGCGGCGATGCTAATGTTGCATCAAAATGTCTACAGAACTCAACGACTACCTTACATATGATCATCATTGCGATATTTTTACCGATGCAGGTATGAGTGCCAGCGCCGAACTAGTGATGAAAAGTTAAATCTGTCATCGCCACTCATAAAATAGGATAAATATAGGGTAGGATCTGATAGAGGGTATGAGTGATGGGGGAGATGGGAGCACTTACTGAAAATAGACATTGGTTCATCCGCGCCCTTTCTGCCTCGCTTGCTTCGAGCCATCTTTCAGGCCGAAATTCATCTGGGTTTTGTCCAAAGATTCTGTCATGATGCAAAACCCAAGCATTAACACCCACAATAGTACCGCCGGGAATGTAGTAGCCATCAATCGTGACACCTCCAGGTGGTGCTTTGCGTTCAAGGATTGTACCCGTGTTTGGGTGTATTCGGAGCGTCTCTTGAATCACAGCATTTCTACACAACCCATTGTCAGTTCTTCATGTCACCGTCCGATTTTCAACAAACACCATGGTATGGTGGCATGGCCTATGGGCGGACGTTAAAACTTACAGGTAGGGAAGTTTCGAAATTTCCGAAAATGGTGCTACGCTGGAGGGGGGAAAGTTGTTGCTGACAAGTTGTATTTCATCGCGGAGCTTGTCCAAAACGCGCTTGTTGCAACAAAGATAATACCAAATCGCACGGAGAGTGATAGCTAGCACATCATGCCCTGCTGTGCTAGGGCCAAGATTAGTCATTCGTTAATATTCGTGGTTGAATAGTAGGCATACAGATTGATGAAGACGGCGGCTGTAACGTCTCTGATTGAGACCTTATCGGGATTCTTGTAGTGAACGTCCAGGAGTTTGCCTAGCATGTCTGTTTGAGGGGGTAGGCGTTCAGTTCTAGACCTAGCTTCGCTAAGAGTATACTACCACGGGAGAATAGTCAGTCAGTCTCTTGCATGAAGAATACAGCACCATTTACTTACTTTTAGAATTGGCTCCGACTCTTCCGCTTGAACGCGTGATCTTAAATAACTTAAGAGGCGTTGAAGAATAGGTGCTTGTGTGAACTGTGCCTTAGTTAGCTAATGTAACGACCCTTGGAAATCAAATAAGACAAACCAAGCCCACTATGTAAAAGATCTTATCTGACGCTTCGATAAAACCATTTACATCTTGCCCACTTTCAAGCAACCCCAGAGTTTTTGAAACATTTATTTCTCCAAGACAATCGAACGCAAGCAGATGCAGCCATAGTGACATGTCAATCTTTGTTGATCCGGCTTTAGTCCTATCCGCAAGCTGCGTCATGAATAGAGTGACACAATTGTTGATTTTGGCCTCAAACCCGGCAACAGAAGCTTTGGTGTAAAGCCCGCCAATGCTGCGCCTCAACATCGCATGACGGGAAACGTCTCTTAGTGAGAACAAATTCTCTAAGGGCTCATCACGGTAAATAGGTGCACCAACTTCGTAAAAGTCGGACTGAGCATACCATTGCCCCGTTAGAATTACTAGATATAACTCGAGATCTAGGGGAAAACGGAGCATACCTTGGAGAATAAGTCTCTTGAATTGTAGATAACTTGGAAAGCTTCTGGGCTGGCAAATGAAATGTGATTTGGGCCTATCCTAACGACTGAGCCATATTTCTTATGAGCCGTTATATTCCAACTGGGCATGTCTTCACAATAAATCGCCGCAATTTTCCAGATATTACTAAAGCTTGCTATGATTGGGCCAGGAATGACAGCCAAGTGTCTTTTATGGCGAGTGCATAGGAGCTGGATGCAGCATACCAATGCAATCACGCACACACAAACCAGGAGATAGGACATCGTAACGGTGAGACAATATGAAGTTTGAAAATGACGGGCACGGATGAGCACGGGTTAGATTTGGGGGAAAATCGATACTTGGCCTCGCCGCAGTTCCAGATATATATAGAAGCAGGTTTTTTTTTTTTTTGGTAAGTATTAGTAGTAGCATCAAAGTACCGTTGCAGCTGACTGAGGCTACTTACCCCTCCTTCGGTGAGTGAGCCCAGCCGATAAACCTACCCCTGGACCGGAGAATGGTCTTGGCAAATCACATATAGTAATCTAGCCAGTGTGAGTGACAGACGCGGGTTTCCAACGATGGAATGCGGCGCAGGTTTCTAGATCTGACTCAATTGCTACATTGTATAATCCTCCACTAGGCAAATGCTGTTTTACAGTTTTAGGCATTGCGGTTCCAAGAAGGATTCCCATCAGGTGGTTCAATGATCGGATATCTGGGCCCAAGATAGACCAAAGTATAAAGGGGGTAGTTGTGATCGATCCATATGTGCTTCAAATCATGTATGTAGTGTTGAATTATGAAGCCAAGGTGACATAGCATGTAAAGCACCAAGGCATCAGGGAATCTCGTGTATATAACGTAGGCTCTTCCCACCTCATATCCAGTCAGTTCAGTAGTCAACTAAGTCTTATATTCCCTTCATTTCATCATGGTAGCGGCTACCGATCTTGTACCACGCTCAGACTTGAGCCTCAAAATGACGACGATAGTGGCTGGCAGGGACTTGAGAATTACAGATCAGCTGTTTCTTTCTTGCCAACAGAACTGTCTACCTCCTACTAAAGCCCACCTACAGCACAAGACGACGGCGTTCACCCGGGTAGAGTCAGAATGCACTTTCGGATTAGATCATCACACACGAAACTGGTGGGAAACCTCTGGCTACGCGCTGGCAGTATTGCTCAGTAGAGCAGGCTACTCTGAGCATGGACAGGAAAACATCTTGAAGTTCTTTCGAGCTATTATCCCAGTTCTAGGCCCGGCCTATGTAGCTGGAAGACAGCAATGGAAAAGCTTCATGACAGACAATCACAACCCCATCGAGCTGAGCTGGGACTGGCGAGTTGGCGACCAATCACCCAAGATACGCTTTTCGTTAGAGCCTGTCGGTGTTCACGCGGGGACACACGTTGACCCTGAAAACATAATCGCCGGCGTGATGCTGAAGGGATTAATGATGCAGTTGTTACCACAAACAGACATAGCATGGCTAGAACACTTCCAGCAGAAATTGAACAGTGACGACCTGGCTGGCTTATACGAGGATCACCCGTCGAAGGAATTCTACGCATTCGACTTGAACGAATCCGGCATTATAAGCAAGGCTTACTTTTTCCCCGGAATCAAGGCCAGGGCAGAGGGACACAGCATTTTCGAAATCATCTCGGATGCTATTGAAACAGCACCAGGCATCACCTCGGACAAACTTCAAGGTCTTGAAATCTTTCAAGAGTATGCCCAAGATCCTTCAACACCATCACTAGATATCAACATGTTCGCCATCGACTTAGTTCAATCGAAAGACCCGCGCTTCAAGATCTATTTTCGGAGCCGCAGCACCAGTTTCCAATCTATCAAGGATACCATTTGTCTTGGGCATCGCATTTGGGACCCAAACATTGAGCACGGCATAAAACGTCTTAGACTTTTCTACCGTTCCTTGTTAGGCATAAGAGAGGGAATTTCAGATGACGACCAGCTCCCCGATGTAGATCATCCTACAGCTGGTATTCTATACAATGTGGAATTCAAGTATGGGAGCAAGCAGCCCCATATCAAAGTTTACTTACCAACTCGGCATTACGCACCAAGCGAAGACGGCATCCTCTCCGCCCTTGATTCACACATGTCTCGTTTTAGGAAAAATCTCTCAGCTCCAATGTATATGAGACGGTATACGGATGCTATTCGAACATTGTTGTAGGTCTCTCCTCCGGTTCGTTACCAATTCGTGTAGGGTTGAACTAACCGAGACTTGACATGATAGTGCACCGGAATCAGCAAGCTTGCGTAGAGGCCTACACACGTATGTCGCATGCTCGATAGAGCCTAGTGCAGAACTGCGGGTGGTCTCGTACATCAACCCATACCAACTAAATTCTGACCTGTCAGCCGCCACTCCCGGCGGCAATGGATTAGGTACCATGGCACCGATATAGAATACATGCAGCTACATTTCGATGCCTTGCCCTACCCTACAGTACATAGATGAGATCAGTCATACGTAATAAGAAAGCTCCGTCGCTTCCATTATTGCGAAGTATCATGTGCATGAGCGGCGTATAATCTTTACATGTAAAATAAGCACCGAATGCCACTTCTTTTCAAGCATCTCTGCTTTTCTATTGGTGATATCTGGGGCATGAAAGAAAATAGGGTTCCACTAACTGCGTAGCGGTGTAGACTTGTGATTTTATAGTGCACTTGGTTGGGGCATCCGATCTACCAAGGAACAGGATTATCTAATACGAAGAGATGCAGCTTTGCACTGCTACCTTAATACAGTGTACTCTCACTCGGTTAAGGGTTGCTAGTTTGTAATTACTGCATGACTTTCGGGGTGATCATGATGCGATCACATAGCCTAGGAGCATATTGTCCTACTGAGAGGCGATCAGAGAGCCCGTAGGGATGACTGGAGTTTCACACATTCTACCAACCCATTCAGTTGGTTAGGTAGACAATGGAATCTCGCAGACCGAGTAAGACCCGTCGCTGATCTTGGCTACTACATCCAGACAGGGCCGTGACGGGGGCGTGGGGTAGCCGCTAGAGAAACAAACCAGTAATAAACAAGAAGTGAGAGCATGCGGGAGTTGCATTGATAGACGAGATTGGCACCGGATTCGGCCAAGATGGGACACTATGCCGCTGTAACGAGGCGACGGGCGGGACGCAGGCCACTATTGTCAGGTGCAGAGGCAACCATCAAGATAGGGTCTTTCAGGACTGCGGTTGGGTGCAATTGAGGCATACAGGCATAAATAATACTAGGTGTACCAATCGACCGATATGCTAGTACCTCACAGAAGTATTGGTATGAATTATGAGCGCGACGAAGCGAATGAAGATCTGATTATCTAGTTCCTAGATAAAGCACAGACATATAATTCTTTTCTAGCTTGTACTATTCGAAAGTGATTATGCGAGAAACCGCAAGCTTGTTGGGAATAACTGTGTCAGCAGGCGAGATACTGCTCTTTCATGAAAACTTGACATATCAATGCTGCGATTCAGTTACTGCTTTCATGATGTCTTTTCTCGAAGTATCCTGTTTCCAGGCCTGTAAAAATGAATCCCGCCAGAGCAGCTAGGACTATTTGACAGCTATAAAAGATTTGACTACTGTAGACAGTATTATTACAATAGAACCCCAGACCGACTTCACCTTTCATGCATCTCAAGTCCGCGTAATTTCTGTGCGAGTCTCGACATGAATGCCGTTTCCGCTTCCAGCAGCATTATTATCGCGTTTGAAGAACTGGGCGCTTGACACAACTGGCCCAAGGGGTATCTGTCCCGCTTCCTCATCCCCATCGACCGTGGCATAAGGATTCTTATAGTATTTGTTCAAACGTACTTCGTCTATATCCGTATCCCTTGTTTTGCGGCTACCGACACCGGTGGTGACATGGCCCATACGTTCTCTGATGAAACGCGGAAGGAGTGCATATAGTGGTCGTAGCCCTACCAAACAGGCGGCTGAGAAGTAAAGACCACACTCTATGGCCGTCCATGTGAATGCGCCGTCGGCAACTGTGAATAGTAAGTACTTAGATTCCCAATGGAAGGTTTGAGTACGGTGACCATACATGTTGGATCAGTTAAAATTTCATTGGCGTTGATGAAAAACACGCTGGTGCGTACGGAAGAAGCTATGATACCTCTGGATTGGAGATGAGTACTTAGGTAAGTAAAGGTCGTGATGATTGGGAGGTCCAATGCTACTTACATGCTCCCTGTAAGGCATACAGCTGCAATACCTGCCTTTCTTGCAGTCGAAGCTTTAATTGTCCAGACGGTCTTGATTGGCAATATCAAAACCAAAACGTCACCGACGATATTAGGAAAGTTGGTGAGTTTATACCAAAGTAGCTGATTGAAGCATTTGCCGTTGGGAATACTTTTGTCCCAGATATATTCAAGTGGCGTGCACTCCAATTGAGCGGCGATAATCGTAGCAACACAGTTGGCAACGAGGAAAGCGATAACTGCCCAGCAGGCCGCCCGCGCCCACCTGTCTGTAAAGATACGCAGGTATAAGATACAGATCGACAGTCGCGATAACATATTAGATGGTACATAGAACCAGTCTAATAGATAAAGCAAGAAGAGGAACGTTTTTATCTTGTTGGGTTCCTCTATCACAACAGCTGCAGCATGACGCCCCAGGCCAGCCTGGACGACGTCCACTATGTAAATCGTGAGATTAGTCAGTATAACGAGAATATTAGAACAGGAGAGATAAATCAGATAAGCTGTACCATAGAGAGTTGCTAGTAGTGCTAACAAGAGTAAGTAAGAAGGGATTAAGATGTGATCATCCCAGCCTCGTTTCGCTGGCGTCATGCTTCGTGCAAGCAACCGCAAAGCAAAGAGGAGAGTGGCCACAACCAAAATAGTCGTAGTGGCTGCGATTACTCTCCCGCCGTGGTTTTCCTCCAGGTATCCTGGGGGAAACTGGGCTGGGGGCGCATTAGATGCAGCATCCATCTGAACACGATACCATAGATATGTGCGCCTCTGTGCGAGAGAGTGAGTTGGTAACGGCCTTCGCGGTGTTTTTCAAAAAGTTCTGCTCCCGGGATGTGCAGGCTGATCATAAATGTGCAGAACTGGTCGTACTAGAGATTCCACTAAGCTTAGCAATACACAGCTACAACAGGGGAAGACGAAGCAGCAGGGCCTAGGAAGGAACAGCACTAGAGTCCGGACAGATAGTGATCAAACGCGCCCACATGCAACGCAACCATAAGACTGAAGGACTTGCACATCTGTGTTGAAAACTTTGCATCTAGAAGAATGAGAAGACCCCGGTACACCTTGCCACCATGCGTTTACAGGGGCCGGAGGTGACGGAAGTTCTCCAATTCCAAACGTTGTGCACCTCACCAGATTCCCAATACCACCTCACCCACCCACCGTGGTATATGCAGGTCGTCAACACAAGCCTAAGAACATTCAGCTATGGAGTTGGAAGGAGGGCTGCCATCCATTCGAAGGATTCAATGCACACTGCAGTAAAACACACGCCATACACGCTGCACCCGCAGACTCCCTAATTTGCCAGTCAGGTATTACCCAGTGTGTGGTAGGACCGCATGCCAAGAGACCTCCAACCAGAGGTGCTGCCTGCTATGTACTATGCTACAGAAAAGTAGAATCAGGCTCTGGTCTATCTGTCAAACATTAGGTAGGCGATTGCCTATTTACTTAGCATGACCACCCATCTCACAGCCGTAATTTAATCGCGTATGTAAGCGATCGTGATCCTATTCAGAAGTGCCGTGACTCTGGGACTCTTTCAAGGATTGGTCTCCCGTGTTGTCCTGCGAAAAGGTTCGTGTCAATCGACCGCATCAGCCCACTTTCCTCTTCCTATCACTATTTTAGGACGACTGCAACTTACTGGAAAGAAAGACACACATATAGAAAATTACCTTTGTAAGGAAATAAGGCCACACCCACCTCCTCCAGCTCTCTGTCATCAGCTAACACAATCAAGAAACCCGTCTAAGAAGGTGTTTTAAACCTCTGCGCAACATACGTAGCATTTACTTACCACGCGAATAAAGATCCCAACTCTTTTGTTCACACGATACAACGTGATGGCGGTGATTCTCATAACAGGAGCCACCGGATTGATTGGTTTCCGTGTCCTGCTGGCCGCCTTGGAAGCCGGTCATACAGTTCGGTATACTGTACGGTCCAAGGAGAAAGCCCCGGTCGTTACCTCCAACCCCGCGATTCGAAAATTAGCCCTTGGCGAAGGCCGCCTATCCTCGTTCGTTATTCCTGACCTGACCGCTGACGGCGCCTTCGATGCCGCACTGGAAGGGGTCACACATGTCATCCATGCCGGTTCCCCCGTGCCCAACCCGGCCTATGACCCAACTACCGAGGTATTCCAGCCCACCCTCAAGATGACCGAGGGTCTATTGGCTTCCGCACTCAAAGTGCCTACTGTGAAGCGTGTGGTAATTACCTCTTCGATCGTTTCCAATGTGCCCCCCGGGCCTCCATCGGAAACGCCCGTCTCTGCATCTGCTCGCATCCCTCTGCCAGATCCAATTCCATCGAAGTTCGGCCATGTCCTCGAAGCGTACGTCTTCGGGAAACTTGTCGAGCTTCATAATTCCGACGAATTTGTCAAGACTCATCACCCCCATTTCACCATCTCTCATGTCGTGCCTGGGTACGTTTTCGGCCGGAATGAGCTTGCGCTCGACGCTGCAATGATGCAAGCTCAAAACAGCTCCAACAACTTTCTCATGATGGCATTAAAAGGTGGTGAGCCGCCTTTTCCTATGCATGACGGCTTTGCTCATATCGATGATGTGGCCGATGTCCATTTGAAGGTAGCATTTTTAGACTCCGAGACAGGACCTAAAGACTTTGGGATTGCGACCAAGGTGGATTACAGCACAACCTTCGATCACGTCAAGAAGGCCTTCCCCGAGGCTGTTGCTGCAGGCACATTCAAGGAGGGTAAAATAACCCCGTTACCTGTCAACTATGACTCGAGTGAGGCCGAGAAGTTGCTTGGTAGGGAGTTTAAAACCTTCGAAACTGCCGTCATCGACGTAGCAAGCCAATATCTTGAGAAGGTTGGGACCAACAGTGCGTGATCAGGATACGGGGGGAGGGATAGTCGAAGGAAGTAACATAGCAGTTCGGTTAGTTGATCGCTCAAAGTATGAACAACACTTTAAGAGACATCACGAGCAATAAGATGGATATAATTCATCCCTTAGAAAATGTGACGGACAGCTAATAGATTAGGCTATAGTACAGATTTGTTGACTATCGTGAGGGAAAATAAGGAGTCTCAACTCTCTAACTTCCTCTGAGCCGCTTGATAAGTGCTATGTAGCTAACGCTCACTCGTTCCGGAATAGGCATCTCACTATCATTCACAACTAGCTCCCCCTGTTTAGAATATATGCAATAATAACGCAAGCGACTACCAATTGTGCTAGTTGCATCTCACTTTTGGCCTAGTGGTAAAATCCAGCACCCTCGTTTCACTAGTGGGCAGCAGAGAAGTGGGTTTGTTGGCGCTCGTCAAATAAAGTTAAGATCACGACGATTCGGCCTAGCCTCTTTAGTATACCCTCCGTCTGTTTTTAACAAGTGAAGAACGAATGAGTGGAACTAATAAATCCTTCCCACTACACTTAACCATTTATCGGCTAGTTGAGTGCGCGTATTTGAACGAAAGTCCCTTCTGGTGCTTACGGATTCACCTCAGCGGTTAAGGGGTAGCACCTGGGCAGGGCTCTTTTGGCCTACTCTAGTTTACTAGGTTAGCCATGTTTAGCAAAGCCATACGTAGTATCTAGCTACACTTTGAGAACCTGGCGATATTAATAGAACTAACAAAGGTGTTCCTTCTAGGCGCGACGCGACCGGAGGGAAGTGAAGTCACCTGAAGCACATGGCTAAGGTAGCAACATGCATTACAACGTCGCAAAATCCGGCCGTATTCAACGCTGCTAAGTATTCATTGCGTGAAAAAAAGGAGGAATACTAGTACGCGGTGCATTCAACAATAGCCGTATCCATAATTGCCGTAGTAGTAGGAGGATCCTGCCACTCAACCTCCTGGTAACCTGTGCTTACAGAGTATTGCTCAAACATGACTCAGATATTTTCCGCTGTCCGACACGATACGGCAGATCATCCTTGACATGTTCTACGCCATCGCTACCACGGTAGCCTCTCTAACCATTCGCGTACATACTTTCGTAGCCCCGGACTGTCGGTACACACCATCAGCCAGCCATTTTCGTAAGTACCAGAAGTACCATGCAGGTACCGTACAGCAGGGAGGCTTGCACGAAATCCTCCGGGGAGCGGCGCGTTGAGGACGGGGAGGGGTAAGTGATAGACTAGGAATATGCGGAGGGTGCACGTGAGGTACCTAATTTATTTACGTCTGGCCCGCTTCTAATGTTGCAAAGACTGCTACAGTATCAGGTCATAACATTACGTCGATTACGAAAAGATTGATTACCCCGAGCGACGTAGGAACTACAGATTCTAAATAAAATGCCGCGATATACTACTTACCTCACATCATCAACTTTGACAAATAGGCAATGGCTAGAGTCACCATTGTAACATTACCGTTCCAGTGGGTTATTGGCTAGTTTCCTCGGTCACGCTCCTGTCAGCTTGCTTGGTAGTCTACGCCTACACGACAGGATTGAGGAGGAGAGTCAAAAGGGGAACAGAGGCACTTTGTAGCAAAAGGAGTAGTCGACACCGGAAAACAGCTTCTGGAATACCAGGATCGCATGCGAGACCTTAAGGAGTACGTTGAATGCAAGACATGCAGCAGAGCCCCTGAGCCCTTGACTTACGAGTAGGAAATTCAGATCTATTAAGACTATGTTCCGTGATGAGAATAGTTCTGGCACGCCGGTAATTACTGGTTCAGAATGTGTAGTTTAATAATGCAAAAATATATATTTACAAAATTCGATGAATAGCCCTTTTCCATTGACTCTTAGTCATGTTAGATTCTCGTTGGCTTCTGTTGCTTTATGCTCGTGATCTACACAACCTTCCATTGCTATCAGGGACCCAAGCATCAGATCCTACGGCCGTGGTTGCATAGAACAGATCTTCTGGATCATATGCCTTCTTTATGGAGAGTAGACGCTTGTAGTTCGTACCATAGAAGCTTTCTTTCCAATCTGTTTGCCGTCGGTTGGCCTCGTTCAAGTACGCGCCACCCTTAGGTGCAAGGGATTTTAGAGCCGGTACTATGACATCAATGAGAAAAGTTTCCGCGTCCACATTACTCTGGAAACTACCCTTGTAGTCCCACGGAGAGAACAGCAGGAGAGTTAGGATGGTATCGCGCCACTGTGGGAGGACTGCATTCGAGGATGGGTTGTTCTTGGCGACGGAATGCGCTGCATTGAGTGCCACACCACCCGTCGTGAAATCTAGATCTGCATTCACGCTCGTCTTTAGTACGTCTATAAGTTTCCCATTGAGATCTGGGCTTTCGACGACTGATCGCGGAATCATGCGGCCTGCTAGCGATACATCGATGACGTTGATCGCAGGTAATCCGTACGGTAAGGGGCCCAAATAGTGATTGAAATGTTCAACGTATGTAGGAAACGAAGTGATATCGATCGAGGTCGCAATACGGAGAGCGTCCACCTTAGATCGGAAAGGTTCCAGCAGATCAGTTACCTCCTCTGGAGTTTTCCCGGGGGCGGTAACAATAGCATTCATGAAGGTGTGGTTCGTAATCCAGTATTGCACTGTAGCACCCGTATCGACTATTCTCGGAAGTTGAGCGTGAAGTTCTTCGACTCCATCCCAAATCGTCTCCTGGGAACTGAACTGAATAAAGGCGCCACCGACCTCGCCATCTTTGAAAGCCTTAACAGTCACTGACAACACCACGCCGTAAGTGCCTCCTCCTCCTCCACTTAAAGCCCAGTAGAGGTCCCTGTTTCTCTGCGGAGACGCAATTAGGTGCCTTCCTTTGGCTGTGACGACTTCCCACTCGAGTACTTGGTCGGCTCCCATGCCGTATGTGGAACCGAGGGCTGAATGGCCACCACCTTGGTAGTAGCCACCTGCAAGACCGACAGTAGGGCACTCTCCACCGACAACACGAAGTCCTCTTGCAGCTGCTGCTTCGTAGACATTGAATGCTTGAGCCCCGGCTACCAATCATTGTCAGTAACTCTTAGGGGGTGGGTGATTAAGCAGCACAAAGGTTTTTACTCACCACCCAGCTTGACAGCTGGCCCATCGTATGACGGACTTGAGTAATTAAGAAAGTGGATGGAGTTGAGATTGTGCGTCCAAAGCCCAAGAGCGTGCCGTCCAGTCGACTTTCCCAGATAGCTATTTCATATTCGTTATTGCCTTTTATACAGTCCATCTTGGGTTATACTCACTCGTGCCCAGTGTTCTTTATCACGATACGAATGTTATTTTGCTGAGCAAAGTCAAGCCCCGCCACAACATCGGCGGCTGAGCTTACGTTGATTGTGTAATCAACATAGTTTCCAAGCGTGCAGGTTGAGGCCGGATCAGTAAATGGGTGGCAGCTTTCATTCTGCCAGTATGGAGACATAAATTCAACGGGGTTCGGGTAACTATCACGATTAGCAACGCACTCTTGAACGGATATATTAAACGATTCTCGGGAGGTTTGATGGGTTGTAACAGATACTTACTGGGTTTGAGGCAACTGCCATATCTCTCCCAGAGCTTCGCAAGCCGTCTGATTGTAGTCCGGCTCATGGCAGATCCGTGCCAAAGGGGATGCCGCAATCAATCGACCATGCACAGTAGCATTAAGCTGGGACCATTTCCGTGAGGATGGCCAGCATTTGTCACCAGAGATACAGCGACAAGAGGTGAACGAATTTTCAGGGGAGGCATGAGAAATAGTAGCAAGCATTAAGCTTAAAAGATATAGGGAAAAGGAGGTATACATGGTAGTGGTCCAGGACAGACATTCGAGCTCAAGGGGATGATCACGGCGTTGGCACTATCATCACTCGTTGATCGTTCTCTTCTGCGACTCATGTTAACTTATACTAGTTAATACTTTTCTCAGGGGTATGATCAAATGGCCTACATCGCTGACATTTTTCATATTCAAGTAGCAGAGTCATAACCAAAAAAAAAGCCTACCATATCCCCGGAGGCTATGCACTAGGCAGGGGACAGATCCTGATATGCGAGGTCCTTAATCCTCACCTAAGAAATGCTGACCCGGCCTACCGACTTTTCCAAATCGCAAGTATCGTTACTTTGACTGGTTCTTAAGCGAGGTGTCTAAATAGAGTACATATATAAACTGATGATCACCCCTGCCCCTTCCCTGTCTACCTGATCTGCCTGTAGAATACTCCACTGTTACTGGTAAAAGCGATCTACTGCTTATTACATCTGTACTTGTCCCCAATTTTATTATGCAGGTGCAAAAATCATATTTCCAAACAAACAAGATGCATGTATATTTTTAACGCATTTGGCTGTAATAAGAACATATTTTTATTGTTTAAAACTTTGTTAAAGTTAAAATACTATGAGAAAGGTTCTAAAAACTAAAAGTATACATATTTGGCTAAACATATTTTTTATAATACTACTATAGTAGTGTTGATTAAAGGTAAAGATCTTAAGCATCCAGTAAGAAGCCGTTGTATAGCCGGTTTTACTAGCTTTAAAGGTGGAAAAGGGCAGGCAAGTAATTAAGTTAATGATCTGCTACTTATGAAACTTTAGAAACGTTTAGAGAACATTGTTTGTACTGCTTTTAGATGGAAAGGTAACTACTTATGGTTGCCTATAAGAATGATCCGATTGCATAACCGTGGACAGAGTCCGAGACGCTTTGAATAGCAGCATCTACAGAGACGAGGAAGGACTTCATAAAATCCACTGTGGCGCTTAAAAAAACAGAGCTAGAAAAGGATTCCGTTGCCATAACAGTTGCAATGATAATAAACAAAATCGCTTTCCCCTTGGGAACGTCATAGGACTATAGATTATGTGTATTGCTAGGTAAGAAATCCATCACAATCGGGGCCGCGGCAGCGCCTCGTCCCACGCAGGCGCGCGTCAGATACTCCTCAGCAACACCAGCCCGGTAAACGAGACGCTCGAAATGTTTAGACGGTGACTGTAGGGGCCATAATATATCAAAATTCGAATGGCTTGACAGGCGACGGGAAGAGGAAGCGAGTCTGCTCAACTCCCCTTTAGACACTGCTATAATGGAAGAAGGATAATCTCATGCTAACATACAATGATGACATTAGGCCGAAAGGGCCGGTGCTGAGGGGTATTAGGCGGCACAGGGAGGCTTGGTACACCACACCACCCCTGGCCAGACGATTAGCACCCCTCCACTGAAGCTACAGAGGCCATACTACTCTGCATCGAAGTGACTTGTTACAGGAGGTATGGAGTACCCAACCAACTGCAACACAAAACCAAAAAGATTTCGGCTGCGATCAACAGGTCATTAGGTCTTGTTTCTATATATAAATAAGTGTATTCCGCGGCGCAGCCTGCCAGGCTCAGTGTTATTACGCCCTGTGACCATCTCTTGATTTCAAATCACTCAAGGCTCCTTGAGCTCTACATCGCAAAACTTCGAACGTGACAAGAATTTCTATTTTTTCTATTTAATTATACTCCTTTAGTTTTATCATGCCTTCGTCATCCCTTCTCATTACCGGCGCCACAGGTTTCATTGGCTTCAAGGTCCTTCTCAATGCTCTTGAAGAGGGCTGGACCGTGCGTGCCGCCGTCCGCTCTGCCTCCAAGGCCGATTACCTGGCCAAGCATCCCAAAGTCGTCGCGCTGGGTGCGACAGACAAGCTATCGTTCGTTGAAGTGCCCGACATCTGCGATGAGAAGGCATACGAGGAAGCCATCAAGGGCGTCACCCATGTCATTCATGTCGCCTCCCCTATCCCCTCGCCTTTCTTAGACCCGCTCACTGGCATCTACGAGCCCAACGTCAAAAGTGTCAAGGCCATGCTGCAGGCTGCTCTCAAATCGCCTTCCTTGAAGAAGCTTGTCATCACTTCATCGCAATACGGGAACAGTCCTTTCCCGCCTGATTTGTCCCAGACCGTCGACGCTGACTTCCGAGTTGCAGACTTGCCAGGCCCGTTTGATTCTATGGTGCCCGCATATTGGGCCAGCAAGATCGCAGCCACCAACGCAACGGACTTGTTCATCAAGACTCATAACCCTAGTTTCGATGTAGTTCTCGTCTTCCCCGGTTGGGTATTTGGGAGGGACGATCGCGCTCTTTCGGTCAAAGACTTCTTCTCCGGCACCAACTTCGTGCTACTCGGCGTAATGACTGGACGACACGATCCAGAGCCTAGACCCTCCGGCGTCGTTCACGTCAGCGACGCGGCAAAGCTACACATACTGGCCCTAGAGGATGGTGCCCCCAAAAACATTGGCGCGTCAATACCTCATGTGTTCGATGAAGCTTGGGACATTGTTGCGAAGCACTTTCCCAAGGAAGTCGAGAGCGGTGTTCTCACCAAAGGCAGCCAGCCCACTATCCCTGTCATCTGGGACTCTAGCAAGACCGAGTCTCACTTCAACTTCAAGTTCCAGTCGTGGGAGGACATAGTCGTCAGCGCGGCCAGTCATTACCTCGAGTTGTTGGGTAACGAGCCGAAGCTATAAACAGTGCGACGCTGGATTATGGACCGGTAGCATATTAGCTTTATTTAACTTCGTTCAGAATGAAGTTTTTCATAGTGATGTCATTAGTGTCTCAGATTTCGGGGGAAGATAACCCTCGTTAAAACTAGGGCATACTAAATTTTGCAAATATTGCCATCCCTGCATTAGCGCATCCAAGCTGTCGGGCTGGGCCGAACTGATTGGGACTTGACTGCTTCAAACCTTACTCTTTTTAGAATCTCGGTATTTGTAATATTCCAAAAGCAAGCATTTTTATCAAGTAGATTAGTGTCTCCTAACTGAATCGACTGATACGGACTGTGACAATCTGTTGCGACTAGAGGGAATAATAGAAATTACATATACTTGACCGGCAATGTCTGCTTTGTCCGCGCCTGCTCATCAAGCTAGGACCGAGAGCTAAATTCGGTTAAGACTTGATTTAAACTATATCTAGGAGAGGTTGCCGTATAGGGTATCAATAACGGCGAAATAGCAGGAATCTTGCCTCCTGCTCCCAGTACCTGGTTCGCGCGAAGCTACCGGTAGATAATTTCGGAAAACCCCGATTCCAGGCGCTTCTGGGAGCCCCGAGTACAAAGTTCCCGATAGCGCTGGCTGTTTCGAGAATCAGTAATCTGCTAGTAACAGAGGGAAACGGAAGAATAGTCCAGCGCGCGGGTACTGGGAGCCTCGAAAAGTATCGAAATGGACGCGCACCAGTTGCGGGGACCGTGAGGCTGCTGGCCAAACCGGTACCCAGCCGGGAATTGTTACCAGGACCAACGGGATGTGCACAGTACGCGCTCCCAGTAGCTCTCAGCTTCTCGGGGACTAGTAGAGCTCTATGCAATTTCTCGTTTTCTGGTTCTACCAGCCCCGAAGCGCCGGCGGCTGCTGGTAGAAAATACACAGTTTCGTAGTTTCCGGTTCTATAGTCACATCAGGCAGACCCCCTCCCAGGAGAGACATCGATATGGATATCGAACCGTCACTGGCGGCCTCTATACCCACTTGTAACCAACGGGCTATCTACATATGGGTGCCTATACTCCCTGTTCGCAGATGGACCTTGATTCGCAAGTGGAAGGATACGGTAATGTCATGCCGTATATCCCATAACATCATCCGTAACTTCCTTCGATTCACCACACAAGGAGCTGTTACAGACCATAATGCAGACACATCAGAGGGAGTAACTCGATCTCGAATCCATGCCGCTCAGGCTCCTGCCTTTTGTTCTATCCTGACTGGACACCCTCGAGCGCTTCGTTATCCGTGTCGATCAAGTAATAGGCGGGATGAATGGCTTGTGTCAGGAGTCAGCTCGGCAGCGGAAATATGGACACAAGGGTGTCATGGGTCTTCTCAGAGATGGGGGCTTCTTCCTGCTACCAGCATCTCTACCATCAGCGAGGAGGCACGTAGCGCTACTAGGTATTACCTCTTAATGTTTTTCTTATATAGATCAGTCATTTGTCACGTAGAATACATATCGTCAATTCTTACGCGGGATTAGCGATGTCTGTTTTTCCGCGACAAAAGAGGTGCTGGGGCGGTTAGAAAGGGGGTTGGGGGTGGGAGTTAGGTGAGGATGAGGTTTACTTGTATTGAGAACTTATCTTATGCAAGACTTTTTATGAAAAAGGTTGAGGCAAGTGTAGATTTATTTTATGGTAGATAGTTCTATGTTCTGTAAAATGTTTACACTATCTCTGACCTCCTTTTGTATACAAGTCACGATCCATTTCTTTACGCAACTTTATAAACCAGCTTCTCGGCATGAACCTTGCCCTGTATCTGCAAGTCAAAGCCCTTCTGGATATCTTCCAGTCCTCCGAGCTCCCTATAGGGGTTAGTCTTGATCTTGCCAGAGGCCGTGTACTCGGGCAAGAGACTCAGGTACTTCTCCCAGGTCGCCCTATCCTCAGGGGTTTCTCCACCCCAATTCTGGAAGCCGGAGCCAGACAGGTCAATAGGGTGGCCGAATACCGTGTAAACGATTGTGGACTCCACCTTCACCTTCGTGAACTCAGCGGGGAGCTCCTCGTGCTTGCGCGGGAGGATGGTGACGATGTGGCCGCCTTTAGCAGGCGAGATCGCTTTCGCGACGGCTGTCATGGTCTCTACTTCGGCGATACAGTCGAAGGCATGTTGCAGATTATCGTGGGATAGCTCACGGACCTTTTCGGGCCAGGCCGGGTCCTTGTAGTCGATCGTCGCATCGGCCCCGAGCGACTTGAGCAGCTCGTGGTTCTGCGCGGAACCAGTGGTGATGACGTAGAGACCGGCTAGCTTGGCGAGCTGGACAGCGAAAAGACCCACGGAGCTCGTTCCTCCGTTGATTAGGACAGGGAAGGCGGAAGTGGCGGGCTTGCTGGGCTCCGGAAGGCCCAGACGCTGGAACATGCCCTGCACCGCGGTGGCAAAAGCGAGACTGACGGTCGCTGCGCTCTGGAACGAGACCGAGTCCGGCACCGCCCACACGAACGAGGAGCCGGTGACGAGGTACTCGGCGTAGGCACCCCGGAAAAAGGGCTCGGCCATGGTGCCGTACACGAAGCCGGCGACGCGCTGGCCTTCACGCCATGATGAGCCGTTGGCGTCGGCAACCGTACCAGCGAAGTCACAGCCGGGGATACGTCCTGGGGGCCTGCTCGGTACACTCTTCCAGTCTGTTGGGTTCTGAGCCGCGTAATGCACGCGGACTAAAATTTCGCCCTCAGATGGTGTTGGCTTCGGGATATCCCGCACGGCAGCTTTGCCACCTTCGATGGTAACGAAGGCCTTCATCTTGTGCTAGTATTTGGGTATTAATGAAGTGCTTAAAAGGTTACGAGGGCCGCCGGTTTTAGACGTAGGGGCTATGAGACGGGAACAAGTATTATGCCAGCGGGTGATGACGATGAAATATAGGGACAGCTAGTGAAAAATTTCGCAGTTTTAGTGCAACTTGGACAAGATGTCACATCAACCAAGTTCGTGTGCTACAGCGAAGTAACTGACGTTGTTGCACATTCTCGAAACCGATACGATACTGAAGGGGTTATTATATCTGATCTCATTACTATTATCGGATAATTTATTGTACATGACAAACTTCGTTGGTCATCATGATTATTAAGAATGTATTCTGCTTAGCTCCTTTTTAATGACTTGAGTTCACATCTCTAGTCTATGTTCTGCTAGACCATCCAGGGTGTGGATACGATGCGGGAACGTGGGAACGCATTCCGCTTAGCTCCTTCTCAATGACTTGAGTTCATACTATGTATGTCCAATCTATGCCCTGCTGGACCATCCAGGATGTGGATGCGACGCGGGAACCTTGGTGATGTCGTCCAAGAATCGTGCCGTGGAAAATAGTTAACCCTGCTTATGTCATAATTAGCGCCTACACCTAAGTTTCACCGCGACCATAATAACCACATACTATAGCCCACAACAGTAATATCAATTCCAAGTTAATTTGATGCAACTCGCGATCACACATATGTGATTAGAAGAATGACACAGCCTCGAACTCTTAGTAATGACCCACCCCCAGATCGTGCATTAACATGTAGTCGTGATGGCGGTTAGCAAGCTATCAACCTTCGTCAGCTTGACCAAGTGAAAATACAATGCAATGCAATGCCGAGTGTTCAAACACCGAAGTTTTTAACCCGTTATCATATTAGTATAACAAAAGCCCTCACGATCGCTAGTGTTTTGACGATCCAGATCCAGAAATAGGACATCGCGGGCTGCGGCCGATGGGTTTTCACTATCCCGTGCTTGGAGCGGAAGCGTTCCATCAACACCAAATCCCGAGCCCCTTAAAAGAGGCCAATGGCGCGGTGGCGAATGTTGAGACTTTTGCGAAGACCAAATAAAACTTCTCTGGGCCGGCTACAGACACGCTGCACGAGATGGGTTTATCATAAGCATGAATTAGGAAGTTGGCACGGACCGCTTCAAGGTGTGCTCGGATGTCCACACGTCCCCTCTGGATCGGAATCGAAGGCTATATTGATTGAATGACACATAAGAAGCTGAGGGAGGTTTGCGTTTCAGACCGCCTTTTCTCCTAAAGTCGCGGACCATTCAACTTTTTATCACATATTTGTCATACGTCTGTCTGAATCCAGCGAAATCATATCGTGTGATAGAATATTTGGCAGGAGCGACCACCTGCTCGTGTACGCGAATTATGTTGAACGTCTTGCGATTGCCTGCTGATGAGACTGCTGAGTCTCACCATAGAAGGCAGAGCGCGGCAGGGCGGGATTCGTGGTAATCTCTTTGTGAGACACAAGGGATGTTGTCCTAGACGTAATGGGAGAGCGTCAGCTTTCATTAGTGTTCATTCATCCCATTCCTGCTTCAACTTGTTGGCTCGCCTCCCAACTCCCTACTCGAAGTATATACTACTTCCAGGCATCTATGACTATTTGGAAAGAGAAAAAGAATCCTTGAGTTGGAGAAATATTCAAAGGTCTTATAGCTGGAAGATACTAGTTTATTGCTGGTGCATATGTCGGAATCACTGTGATAGAAGAGTTCCACGGGTGTGAAGTTTGTCTTGGACACTGGCATGGCCAGTATCACATACATCGTTGGACGAGGGCTTCGATCGCTGACAGATTAGTATTGGTATGGACCAGCAAACAGATTGAGTAAAATGAACGGCAACTAAGATGCAGGCATGCACTATCGGTAGAGCACATATGAATGGAAGCTTTGAAGGGAGATAAAGTGCAATGATCAGCCTGCCCAAAACAACTTGATATATCAAAACATCACCTCGCGCCACACATAAAAATTCGACCTCGTCCACGTTCTACATCTGCCTTCTATGATGTACCTTTTACTTCTACATCGGTAGCAATCACTGAAATAACATGTTTGTGCACCCTGAGAATTAAATAAGGTACCGGGGAAAGTGGGCTGATGAGAAAGATTGAGCACATTTTCCGACCCTTTTAGGTGTGCACGTATGTAGCACACGTACCTACCTCCTATTTTTGCTAACCATGGACAGTCCACTTTAGTGCCCACCCAAGCAGTAAACTGCGCAGAAACCAGTGCATGTAGGCGAATGTACATGCCTGAGTACTGGAATCTCAAAAAGATTCAGTCAAGACGGGTAGTTGGTACAGTGGGACTTGTACTATTTTCTTGCCGGCCAAAATTCTGTGAGGTTTACTTCTGAACTGTCTTGCTTCCATTCCCACATACCTTGCTCTGGCCAGTAAATCTCTCGTCATACAACTTTACCGCATGGTTATAGTCAATTGCGTGGTTCCTGGACCAACCAGACCAACACGAAAGTACTCGAGGTAAGTACGTCTCACGCCTGCATGATTATGCTTCAAGAGTTTGGTAGAATATGCACTTGAATGTGCGCATTCCAACTTTTCCCCAGCCGTAAGGCCCTTCTCATATCTGCTCACCTCGGTAATTATGGTTGGACCGGGACCTACCTACCAATATCCTACCAGGAGACTTGGGATACTTAATCCGACTGACTTCTGATTCCGAAGAGATACCTCTGGCTTTCAGAAGCACCAGCCTTCACACTCTTGAATATTGAGGATTAAACCTCAATTCGCGCACCAAGCCTAAGAACCAAAGATGGACATGAACGACGGCGGAATGGACATGGGTAGCGGTATGAATAATACCGGAGATGGAGGATTGGGCATGGGAGGCGGTATGGGTATGGGTAAATCCGCCTGCAAGCTCGCCGTAAGTAATCCACATTAAAACTTCCTACAGTATTACCAATATCACAGAATAATTTTCGCTAAGATGGTTTCTAGATGCTTTGGAACTGGAACACCATCGATACCTGTATGACGAAGTGCTCCCCCAATGTTGACATGAAGTCACGTACACTGACATAGATGTCACCTAACCCGCAGGCTTCCTCGCCGGATCGTGGCACATCAGGACCGAGGCAATGATGGCAGGCACTTGCATCGGTGTCTTCTTGCTAGTCATTATGTTGGAGTTCGTTCGCCGGGCCGGAAAGGAGTATGATGCCCTCATTCTTCGTCAGTTTAAGGACCGCATCAAGAATCAAGCTGCCAACTCCGAAGCCGACACTAACGGAGACACCGCTGTGTTCCGAGCTTCCCCAGTTCAGCAGTTTGTCCGAAGTGTCATTCGTACGTTTCCATCCCAATACGTGACAAGATAAAGAAATTGCCTATTATTCCTCTTACATTTCTGCACCATTACTTGTGTCTCGTCATACCCAAGCCGACACTAAATTCCGTCGCAGATGCCGCCGCTTTCGCCATCGCCTACATCCTGATGCTCATCGCCATGTCCTACAACGGATATGTCATCATCATGATCATCCTCGGCGCTGGCTTCGGCAAGTTCCTCGCTGATTGGGCGCCCAAGAAGGTTCTCGTCGGAGACAACACGGTTGCGCAGGCTAAGGACCTCGACAAGTGCACCGAGGACGCCACCATGTGCTGTGGTTAAGGGTTGAGTTCTTCTCATGGATTCGACGCCACAGTATCGAGATGAGAGAGTAAGAGAAACCCACGAAGCTACCCCAAGGTTATCACATCGCAATGATCAACAGCAGACTGGTGAGTCTGCACGTCTCAGAATTAGGACTAGTTCGGCTTTTTGTATTAGCTAGCTAGCCAGTATTGCCCCAATCTTGCAAGGGATATGACCGCAAATTGCATTTGCCAATCATGGGATACAGCACTGCCATCCATCGGACTACTTTTCGCTATCATATTTGGTGAAACTGATATGTGATGTGATTCGTGACGTGTATTTGGTACTGTCTAACTAGTCCAAGCTTACCCTGTTTAAATACATTGAAATGAAGTATATCTCTCGTGAACCATGAGCATCCTACGGCATGAGACAGATAGGAAACATCTTCTGATTTGTCTTGAATGTCTTGTCTTATCCTACGTAATATGTAGGACCGCGCAAATCTCACTTTCACCATCGCCACCGCCAGCGCCACCATCATCCTGCAAGGTCAGCGGTACAATGACCACCTGTAAAAGAAAATTAAAAGTAATCGGAAACGGTCGTTCAGATTCGAACATAGATGGCCCTTTTCTTCATCCCACTATAAATGTTGGTGGTATATTATGCACAGAAACTGGCGCTCCAGGCAAGAAGTTGACAGCTGGCCGGTTGGCGAAATGGTATCGCGTTGCTTTCCGGTGGCAAAGATTGCGGGTTCGAGTCCCGTGCTGGTCGAGTAACTATCCTGATTACTATCAGGATGCTGTTGTCAATTTATTTTCCGTTTGTTTTGTACTTTTTTTCTTTCGGATTATTGAAGGATTGCCGGGTCTTTGTATCTTTGTAGCAGCCTTGTTGCTGATGTTGTTATTGTATGCCGCAGTCGCTACCGAGGTACCTTATCCCGGAATCGAGGACAAATGCTGGATTCGAGCTATACAGCAATATCTCGGGTCTAAAACATGATAGAATGATATTATATTCAAACACGTATCCGACATAGGTAGCCAAACCTCTACAAATACACGTATATACTGTTGAAGTATAAGGTCAAGGTGACATAGCATGTACAGTACCAAGGCATCGTGGCATCTCGTGTATATAACATAGGGCCTTCCCACCTCACATACAGTCAGTTTAGCAGTCAATCAAGTCTCATGTACCCTTCATTTCAACATATACGTACATGCACTCATACCCCTTACAACTTCAAAACTGACCAGCCTTCCAGCTTCTTCCTCTTGTCACTCTGTAAACGACCCAACAGGCCACCTACAGAACCCTGCATCTCGTGGCCATCGTGCCATCGTTTTGCACCCGCATACGCGGCTATGAACCCTTCGAGACCTGATACAAACAAGAGGTTTACCCCAGGACGTGCTGCACTTGTATTCGCATCCTTCTCGCCCACTCCAGCCGCTACAGGAACGCAGGTACATGGGTACGCGGAAATAGTGTCCGGGGATGTTGATGAGGAACGTGCAGCATCGTTATCGTCGGGGAGAAGTTCGACGGCCTTGGAGGAGTGCCATGTGCAACTTTCATTTATCTTGAAAAAAGAAGATACTGGTGCACCTGTTGCGGCCGTGGATGTAGATGCAGGTGCGACCGCAGCTTCGAGGTCCCGAGATTGAATAAAAGAGCCTTCATCGTCGACGAAATAGGATAGCTGGAAGTTGGAACCGTGGCGGCGCTTCAGATCTCGGATCTGGAATTCTAGGGAGGAAGGGGGCGGCTTCTCGCCACTAGGTTGCATGGGCCCGGGTTGCGGGAGATCTGATTCGGATTCGGAACTTCCGCCCCAGAACCCAAACCACGGTCTAGATTTTTGAACAGTAGGGGCGAATGAATCGCGACCAACAGAGTCGGCTTCGTGACGATTGGCCCATAAGATTGAGATACGCGGTTTGCGTATCTCGTCTTCGGAACTGCTGCTGCTGCTATCCAGAAGTTTGTGCGCGACCTGTAGCGCGGGCACGATGCCCGTCCCGCCAGCTAGAAACACAACATTACGCCGTGTATCAGCACCGTTGGTAACGTTAGCTGTATCTTCTTCAACCTGGGAATTGACGTCCACGGTACCCAACCGACGGGCAACGTCGAAGCCGAGATGCGGGCCACGTAGCCATATAATGTCGCCTACTCTCTGTCGCGAGAGATAATTCGACATCTCGCCGCCGTCCATCCGCCGGACAAGGATACGAATATCAGCCTGTTCTTCCTCATCGTCGTCCTGTGCGAGGTGTGCCTTGTTCTTGCTTGTTTCATTCGGCAGCGCATTGTTACCCTCTAAAAGAGGCGGCAAGGGCGTGTAATGCCTAGCTATCTGCAACTGCGGCTGCTTGATCTCGACAGACCAGAGACCATGTCTCCATGCCTCTTGGATTCGCTTCGACAAGAAGCCGATCTTCTCCTCGTCATCTCCCTGGACGTATCCCGGCGCGCGCTCCTTGGGGTCTACCCACGAAGTAGGCCGCAAGGTAATGATAAACGCCGTAGGAGAGACCTGTTCCCGCTTCGTAATAGTGAACGAGCTGAATGTCGACGTATTAATCACATCGTCATCTAAGAACCCAGACTGCCGCCGGTACAGATAAGCCGTGCCGGCCGAGGCTGCGAATATGAGCGCCCAAAGGGTCCACTGTGAGCCTGGTGCCTTCTCCCTATAAGTTTGGGTAGATCTGAGAGGCTCGGTAGTTGTTGATGAAGAAGGTTTAGGTGCTGATGCAGTATCTTCTTGTTGAAACCTGGTCGAGGTGCAGAGACCACGGCCAAAAGGCGCTAGTTCTGCGCGTCCACATGCCCGGTTAAGCCCTGGTAATACCCGGCCACCGTCATAAGTTTGAACATATCGAATACCCTGCAAGGGCCTCTTGAGTCGGGTGAGCCATCTCATTGCATTGTTGTGCATTAAGATCTACTCAAAAGGAAGAAAACGCCGTTATAGTTTATATGGTTACAGTCAATAAAATGCGTGTAATGAAATTTCAATGGGATGCCAGCCGTCCGCAGCTGTCATTCAGCTGTGAAAGTCAGCGGTCGTCAGTCCACCCGGTTCAAGGTTCCAAGCTAGACATTGGTTAAGATGAGCGCAATCAGCCCCCAACAGATAAATTAACCTCAAGGTCTTCTCGAGATAATATCGTGCATTGATTGCAACTTTGTTTAGCATTATGCGGTCAGACTTACTTGGATTGCCTAACTTTCTTTATATTCTACAGTTATATGTCTTTCTAGCATCTAATGTATACCAAGCTTTTGTACATTTGAAAGTACAGTATACTACCAGTGCGTCATCTTGCAGCAATATATATCTGCGCTCTATAGCCTGATGATCTCTCTATTTTGTTTGATCGCTCCTCGAAAATGGTCCTGTACGATGTTTCCCTTAATGATGGTCTCCTGGATCACGCCCTCGACATGCTTGGGTTCAATCCTTCCGTACCAAACGCCGTGGCCGGCTAATGGGTGAGTATTTCCGGCAGTATTCTTGAATGTAGGCGGTAGGTAGATAATAACATTGCCGGCGAACTTGTGGCCGCCAATGTGGCTGATGAGGCCAACTCTGGCCGTAAGTGGTTTATTCTCTCCTCCTGTACCCGGCAGGGGAGGAGTGGAAACACTATCATTGATGACGGGACCATTTAAAACCTCCAATCCTGCTCGGGGTAGCTGCCGCTCAAATTCGGCCTGGAGTACAGGGCCAAAGATGCCGCATCGCATATCCCGGCCACCGTGACCACATATGAGAACAAGCACATCATCCACGTCGCGGACGCCCTTCAACAGGTGCTGATATGCGCTTTTTCGAAGGAGCCTATCCTTATGTATCATGGGGAGCCCATCGTTCTTAGGATGTAGCTTCTCAGGCAATAGATATCCCTTGACTAAGGCTTGTACAGAATCAAAGGAGACTCTGGGAAGGAATGGTACGTATTTAAAGCTCGGAAGTAAGTAGGCGGAGGTAGTCTGGACTTCAGGCCGACGGGATATGGAGGACGGGAAGGAAGAGTTGAGGATGGAGATATTGTGGAAGGGCTATGTGAAAAACACTTACCGTCAGCGACAATTACCCTAGTCGTACATAGATAGCCACAAACAATGGGTGTCGGCACTATGTCATTTGCATCGCGAACTCACATCGCTGTAGACACCACCGCGGCCTATTAATTCTTTCAGGTCAGCCGCCAGATTGTCACCACTGTTCTCCTCTTCGATGCGCGACGGCCAATCACTCCGGCCCGTGCAGATTAAGACCTGTTCAGAGTAGCTAGATATCAGCCCGTTCAATTTGCTCTCGTGGTCTATTAGGAGGCCTTCTGGCATCTTCGGGGTCTCGGCGCATTCGCAAGTCGGATCCGGACATCGCGGGATGGTGTTGAGGAATCTGGGGCGAGTGAACGCTGGGAATCGGATATGCGACTGGTTCGCTCGCGACCTCAACGCGGCCCTGGCCAAGGGATGTAACGCCATTCTGGGGAGAATGTTATATAGTCTATATTACTTAATTTAAAGAATCTCAAAAGACAGAACTATAGATATGGCGATTGTAAAAGGACTTGAGTCGTCAGAACGGGTCATGGATATCATTGTCTACATATAGTTGTAGCTGACAATTATTTCCATCCATTGCATACCATAGCTCCGAGACATGACGTCGTAAATCCGAGTTCAACTTTTTAGTTCCACTTCCTGTAGGCTTTCCCCAAGGGGCTAGTGCAGATGTATGAATCAAGTATAGCTCAGTTTAACCTTTCTGTATGCACAGCGATTTCTTATTAGCCTCACATTTGACGCTTTGAAGCAGTTTCAATTTCAACCCCTCACAAGTCCATATGCTGCCGGTATGACGATTGGATCTGCACTGAGTACGAAGCCACTTTTCTCTCCGCTCAGGAACGGAGAAAATATAAATAGAAGAGAGAGGTGATCTCTTATACCCCACATACAATTGCAGTAGACTCGGTACCAATCGCCGGCCTAACCCGCTATTTCTCCGGCAACTAAACATTGTCCCCATTCCTGACATTAGATGACATTCACCCGTCTGCGCTAATCTTCAGCGTCGCGGCAACCCTCAGATACTTTCTATGCCACCACATTCACATCATGTTTGGAAACAATTGCGAACTAATAAACTCCTTAATCTAAGTGACATACCGATGAAATACGCACACATACACGCCCATAACTACACAAGCTAGCAGGCTAGGTATATATGCATCCGAAGTGAGACATAAACACCTTGTGAATAACTCTAAACCGTATAAAGAATAACCTGCCCTTCTATCATTGCCACAGTCTTGGCCTCCATGGGCCATATGCCATGAACCCACGTCTCCTCCGAGGGCCATGAAGAGGCCTACGCGCTGGCTGAGCACCCTCCGGCGGAGCGTCGTGAGGCGGAACTGCGGCATCTTGGTTTCGAAGATCTGTTTGCAAAAGGATACTTAGTTTAGGTAATTAATTGATTAATTATTAGGCAAACAAGCGCGGGTGAGATTAAGTTTCCTCGGATTCTATTGATTCTGCTGCTGTTGCGGCATCATAAGCAAATATCACAATGTGACGTTTCGGCTTTTTGAACCAGTGAGGAAAGCAAAGCAAAGCGGGAAAAGGAAATACAATAAAAGAGAGAGGTAAAACTTACCACCCTGGAAAACACGAATAGGACCCCCTCCAACGTCAGCAGCCTCAGCTTCGGAAGAGCCATCATCGTTAGAAGACCCCTCCTCATCCTCATCCTCCTCTTCTTCGGTAGTAGTCGCGGCCGGCGGGCTGGGTTCAATAACGGGAACGCGCTCGAATATGAGGTCCTCGTGCATCGGGGGCTCGTGGAGGATCTTTTGGATCCACGGGAGTGTCTCCCCGGCCACTTCCTCGTCCGGATACCTGTCCTGGTTGACCTGCAGGACCAACTCCTCGAGCTCGTGCAGCTTGGGTCGCGCGAGTGGGAAATGCGCCTGGCACCGCAGGACCACACTGATCAGCTCCGGGTCCACGTGGCTGTACCGCTCCTGCTCGAGGTGCGCGCCATAGGTCCAGTACTCGTGCCCGTACTCCGGCGCCGCGCGGTTGGTCCGCGTGGGCTTGGGCGGTTCGGCAGGGTAGCAGAGGGTTATGAGAGCTTCCATTACCTGTGTGTTTTTGTTTTGTTAGTATTCGGTATAGTATTTTATTTATTTATTTATATCATTATTTTACTCCTATGACGGCATTTGGGGACATGGCCTAGTAATAAAAGAAAAAAAGGGGGAGGAAGAGAGTCGCTTGAGGGTACTTACATAACCTACAGCCCATACGTTGGTATGAATACCGTAGTGACCCGCAATAGGATGAGTATGAATCGTGCCAGAATCTTCTCTAATATAGTCCCAGTCCGCGCAGAATTGCTCCTGTTAAGGGATTTAGCAAATGGAGCCAAAGACGATATTACTCGTAGCGCGACATCGAACTTACAGGAGCGTAGAAGCCTCTTTTACCGTAATACCGGAATCTCTCGTAATAATCATCCGTCTTTGCATACAGGATCTCGGTAGCTAAACCGAAATCTCCAAGCTATTTGATGTTCAGCAGGAGTATTCTTCCGAATTCGAGATCTATGAAGGATAAGAGAGAGAGGGGGGGGGGGGGGAGA
>Ga0247782_1000367_pt1 | contig 36652 bp, 29 predicted proteins | sample UWRJL019104C5_FD_179928 | JGI IMG/M metagenome (GOLD analysis project Ga0247782, IMG submission 179928) | Plant litter microbial communities from Arlington Agricultural Research Station in Wisconsin, United States - UWRJ-L019-104C-5 | ecosystem: Environmental > Terrestrial > Plant litter >...
TTTTTTTTTTGCTAAGCTTTCCGTGTTCGGCTCAACGCCGTTAGGCAGGTTAATCACCGGCGTTGTAAGCTACTCACGCCCGCCGAGAGGTTGCTGGTCCGTTCCGTGTTTGAGTCCTGCCTACCTATATTTACAATACATATATGGAGAGTACCCACAATCTATTTTAACTATGCGACGAGAAGTACAGAACCATCTGTCAACATCAGAAGACTGACTTGCTCCAAATTCTATGTCCTAGAGAGAGGATTATTGCAATGCTAAAGTGAATAGTTAAGGGCTATGATATCATAACGTTTCTTACCATCGTTGACATTGCCCTTGGGAGCTCTCTTTCGAAGTTCTGGTTGACTCAAGTTTTCGGTTACTGTTTTACACATGTTTGTTTTTTTAAGACATGAGAGAAAAACATCATCCAGCCCAGTTACCCGAGAGACCACTAGTTAGCCATTTGTTGGTTCAGACTCTTCCATGTACATATTCAGATTAGTCCAGCGCGTCTGATTATGGCCCGCTTATTCGTCTGTCTTACGCCGTGTCTGACGAGGAGCAGCTCGTCATCATGGTCGTCACATTACCCTCTTAAAATTATCGAGTATCAACTCAGACAGGCCAAGCTCTACCAAGCTCACCTTATTATGTAGCTAATAGAAACCCCGATTTGGACTTGGTGTTTAGCTGTGCTGGCATAGGAGCGGATAGGAAGGTGTAGCCATTCGGGGAACAAAGTCCCGCGATGGCGTCTCCCCGCATGTGGCATTCCCCTCATTCACAGGGGTAATGAGGTTAGGCGAGTGCAGTTGAGCGAAAGGATCTACAGTAGCAGCTCGATGCGGAGAGGGTGGAGTAGCTTGACCTATGGCATCGTAGCTCTGACGACGATGACAGCTAAATAGGTAGGCGGCCATCCTAACCTCCAAGAAAGAAAGAAAATCGACGAACGGCCTTGCAGGGCCTCATAATAGCCCACATAGAGAGGGGAAACCAGACCTGACGATCCCCATCCCCAGCCATCCACGGTAACGAAATGAACCGACCATGTCGGCCTGGTGCCGCCTAATTCCCCGCCCGCTTGAGGAATTGTACTTAAAGCACCAATGGATCTCTGTCGCCTCTGGGGAATGGAGCTCAATCCTCTCAGCTCTTGGCTCGGTGGACAGCTTCACGAAGATAGCAGAGTCCTTCATCATGGTCTCTAGAAGACTGGCTCTGTGTCTACTTCCTGCATTGGCCCTTGGCGAGAGTAGTGTCAAATGTAAGTGTTAACCTCCAATTTACGAGATTCAGCTCCTCTGTGCTTCTTTTTAAACATAAGTCGACACCATTTCGGACCCAATTGACGAGCCAATACTCATTAATACATTTTAGGGATCACTGTAGAGGATGGCCCAGCGCCCTCCTTCTCTTTAGACTCAGGGAGCATCTCGTACCAGTTCCATGTCGATCCACTAACATTAGACTTGGTCCATGACCACTGGGGTGGGTACGCAGCCGAAGTTGTCCCTACGAATGTCGGAAACACCAACGGCTGGGGAGGTCCATATACCTACCGCCGTCGCGAGTTTCCCGACTCGGGACGAGGTGACTTCCGGATGCCGGCGATTCACATTCAACATGAGGCTGGGGATACAGTCTCTGCTTTCGCGTACAACGGCTATGAAGTTAAGGCTGGCAAGGCTGGACTCCCCGGGCTTCCGGCTACTTACGGCGATGAGGAAGACGTCTCGACGCTTATAGTTCACTTGTACGACGATTATTCTGACATTGCCGCCGATCTTTACTACTCTATTTTCCCAAAACATAATGCCATTGCCCGCAGCTTTCGGGTAACGAACAAGGGGAAGAAGAGCGCAACCGTGCTCAGAGCGAGTAGTTGGAGCATTGACGCACTCAATGAAGAGCTTGACTTGGTTGATCTGCATGGAGACTGGGCTGCTGAAGCTCACCTCAACAGGCGGCCAGTCGGATATGGAGAGCAAGGGCAAGTTAAGATTCCGCTGTATGGCTGGCAACTTGCTTGTAAGCTAACCCCCGAATTCACAGTTTCCGGTCAACTGCGGGTTACTCTTCACACTTCCATAACCCGTTTTTTACACTGGCTCCTCCAACTACGACCGAGTCTCAGGGTCCAGCGACGGGCTACGCCCTGATCTACACCGGTTCATTCGCCGCAAACGTTGAGCGGTGGTCAACGGGCTGGGTACGCGTACTTCTTGGGCTCAACCCGCTGCACTTATCATGGCCACTGACGCCGGGCGACACCTTTACTTCGCCCGAGGTGGTCTCGGTGTACTCTGACAACGGGTTCACGGGTATGTCGCAATCGCTGCACTCTTTGTTCAAGAACCAACTGTCGCGCTCGAACCACACATGGGAGACACGACCACCTCTCCTCAACTCCTGGGAGGGTCTCGCCTTCGACTACAACTACACCGCCATGGTGGAGCTCGCGCAAGGCGCCGCAGACCTCGGCTGTTCACTATTCGTGAACGACGACGGCTGGTTCGGCAACGACTTCCCCCGCGACAACGACACGCTGGGCCTAGGCGACTGGACACCTCAGAAGAAGAAATTCCCCGAGGGCCTAGGACCCTACGTCGAAGACGTGAACGCCATCACCATCGCCAACTCGTCGAAGAAGATGGAATTCGGCTTGTGGTTCGAGCCGGAGATGGTGAACCCGAAATCTGACCTGTACACCAAACACCCGGACTGGGTGCTGCATTCGGGGACGCACAACCGCACTTTAGTCCGCAACCAGCTGGTACTCAACCTGGGTCTGCGCGAAGTGCAGAACTACATCGTCGACACAATCGAGAAGGTCCTTGAGTCCGCCAACATCCGCTACATCAAATGGGACAACAACCGCGGTCAGCACGAGTTGTCCTCGCCCGCCGCCAACCACGCCTACATCTTGGGATTGTACAGCGTCATCGACCGACTGACTACAGCGCACCCGGAGATCCTCTGGGAGGGTTGCGCCTCGGGCGGCGGACGCTTCGACGCGGGTATCCTGCACTATTTCCCGCAGAGCTGGACCTCCGACAACACGGACGGACTAGAGCGTCTATCCATCCAATTCGGCACTTCGTACGCGTACCCGCCATCGGCTATGGGCTGCCACGTGAGCGCCGTTCCGAACGGGCAGGTCGGCCGCATAACACCCTTGGCCTTCCGATCCGCCGTGGCCAGCATGTGCGGGTCCTACGGTCTCGAGCTCGACCCCAAGGATCTGGAACCCGAAGACCGCGACGCTATCCCGACTCTTCTTGCCCTGCAGCAGGAGATCAACCCCCTCGTCATGAATGGCGAGTTCTACCGCCTCGCGCTTCCCGAGCAGTCGAACTGGCCTGCCGCTATGTTTGCCCTGCCGGACGCTAGCGCTGCCGTGGTCTTCGTGTTCAAGGTCCGCGCGGGCACGAAACCCGTCGCGCCGCCCGTCAAGCTCAGGGGTCTGGATGCCAAGGCCAAGTATGAGGTGGTCGGCGATAATGGGTACGAGGCTACGTTCTCGGGCTCGACGCTCATGAATACGGGACTTAGCTTAGAGTTCCCGAATGCGGACTACCAGAGCATTATTCTGAAACTGAAGAAGACGTAAGTTGGCTTGGAGAAGAGAGAGGGCTAATAACATAAATAATGAATAGAAATGAGTACTTGAATTCACTAATGAACGACTGACGATGTCGTAGTTGACGTAGAGAAGTATTGATGTGATAGGAAGTCGTAAGCCGTACATACGCGTATCTACGCATCAATAAAGGGATGCTTCGGGTCTTTCACGGGTTCGGCCTAGTAATCATGCGTGTTGGTATTATGTCTATAGTACAGTTTATTAAATGTTATACATTATCGCTTCTAATGCTGATCCTTGCCATGCGGATTTTCTTGTTGTACAGACGACTCTTACCACCCTACATGTATCGTACATATATATACAGCTTTACCCTTGCACTTCGAATATACACTGAGCTCTCTCACCTCTGCTTAATCCCTTTACCCCGGATCAAGCCTCGAGGACAGAGCCCAACACCTTCCCTAGCACACCGCGGACCCTATTCCGGTTCTCGCGGACGCATGTAAACACAACAGCGGTGCTGAAAGCAAAGACAAACGTTTCTTTCCACTGCTTATCGAGCGGGTATCGTCTAGGCAAGAGCGTAGCGAGGGCCCTGGGCGCGACGAAAAGCGCCATATCTTTTCGCCTCGACGCGGCTTCGAAAAGGATGCTCCATCCGCACATGAAGCATCCGCACCCGACGCAGATGCCGCTGTCGATGGCCTGTCTAGACGCGGTATCTTTACCGATGATGCGGGGTCCGAGCCTCGTCCGCGTGAGACATACGCCGTAATAGAACAGCGTGATGAAGGCAGCGAGGAAAGTCGACGACTGCGCGGCGCATCCGAAGGCTCTGCGGAAGCCGTCTAGGTTCTTCTTCCGCGCCAGTAGGTTCAGGGGCAGGTACATTATCATCGACCACTTGAAAGATCGGTAGAAGCGCGACAGGGCATGGTATTCGCAGGACGGGCCGCAGCCCATGTGGACCATCTCGCACGGAAACGGCACCGCTTTGGCAGGGTCGCCCCATTGGAGCGGCCACTTGTAGTCCGCGCACATGGACTGCAGGAGCGGCGCCTGGCCCGTCTCCTTGCCGTAGACAAGCTCATTCTTTCGACAGCGCCGCAGAGCCTCGATCAGGCGCGCGTCTACGGCGGCTGCTGAGCTGATCCATTTTGTGTAGGATCTGGGTAAGGCGCAAGGCGTGTAGAACCATGCCCACATGATCAAGGCACATGATGCTGCGAACATAGATGGGTCGGCCATTTTTGATATGAAGGAGTCGGACTGAGCAAAAGTTAGTTTAATTTGTCTTGAGGACGACAGCGATCCAAGTATGTATGGGTGACTTACCCATGACCATCGACCAGCAGCCACCCGGTGCTGTTGTCTCCGAGCCCAAAACTCGCCAACGATCACATCCACGGCCCTGGTGGCAGCAAACAGGGTTAGATCCAGGGTTCGCCCGGCATACCAGACTACTTCCTGCTTATCGCCGTCTACAGTCTTAGTCTCGGCATATGCGTATGTTTTCTTGGACTGTAGCAACCTCAGGCTTAGCCAGGCTGCTATGAAGGATGATATCCATCTCGAGAGTCTGTCATAATGTTAGATACATTCATGAGGTAGCCTATGTCGAGGCAAATTGTAGAAGACGACAGCATGTGTATAGTCTGCTTGTATATATGGCCTTACCTCCGGCTTGCTGCGTTGGACAGCTGGACTCTGAAGCGGTTTATTACTCTTGCAACAAGCACCTAAGGAGGTGAACGCTTAAGTCAGTACTCATCGCTAGCACACAAAAATGAGTGACGGTGTGTTCATACATCAAATAGGGTAGTACCACCAACTAGTGCAGCACAAAATGTCGGGAATCTTTGAGGGTCTAGTCCGCCGCGGACGATACGTCGCAGGGATGCAACGAAAGAGTCGCGTGGTTGGGATCCATTGGCAAGATCCCTGCCTTTCCTCCGCCTCGCAGCCCCATGCTGCAAGACTAACGTCAGAAGCCTGGGTGCGACGGCAGACGCATACCCCAGGACATAGGCACGCACTACCGGTCGCAAGAATGGTGGGATGGCCTCGTCTAGCCTTGCCCGGGCCCTGGGCTGCTGAAGCAGACTGGCCGGAGCCATCTTTGTTTCCTTATGCCTGTGAAATTTTACGTTGCCAGGGATGGCAGATTGTCGCGTGAAGACGTGTTTGCGCGGTGCCGCGTCTTGCTCCTTCGCCGTAACGCCCACCTAGGCACCTGTCTTGGAGATCGCGCAGTAGGTAGGTAATCATGGGCTACGTGGTAAAAGCAGCAGACGATGTATGAATTGAATGAGACAAGCTGAAAGCAAAGCTAAGTAGACGAGCTAATTCTTTAGATTAAATCTGCAATACATTCTGTTTGTAGTTTTGCAGCCGTTGCGCATTGAAAATCACGACAATATACTTGTGAAACCTCGGCTTCTTGATGTGAATACTACTTGCATTCAGTGGTTGTTGCTACTGTGGTAAATCATTGAAAAGGGGGGTGGGGTTGCGACAGGGCTGTCGGGGGGCTGAGAACAAACTTACCTAAGGTATGCGGGAGAAGACGTTGATTAGTACCTAACGGGCTAAATAGCAGTCGAACAGGGCTGTAATTCATGGATGGCAGACAGGTGAGACCTTCTCACCCGGAGGTAAACGGATGTAGCAAAAACTCATATAAAAATACAGAAAATTGCCAAATCGTTAAGAGAACGCATCTTAGTATGATTACCTGGTTATCGGAGAGCGTTGAATACAATTCGCGCTGGTGGTTTGACGTCGGCAGAACTCGATTACCAAGCTTTGAACGAGGACGCATAAGTCGATTCGTATACAACTTGACAGGAATTAACACGGCCAATGGCATGAAGAAATACATACTTCCTTTATCTGATTAGTACCTAGCTTCTTGCTTTGACATATCATTATGCAACTGAGACATCCTTACCGGGAGTAAGGCATCGTACATGAAGATTAGCATGTGAAAGCTGTCAACGGAACTGATGTTTGGTGGGCCGCAACAAGTCGCTTGTAACTTATAGCTACTACAGTATAAGCTAAGATTAGGAGTTTGTCCCTAAGGTAAGAAACCCCACATTACACTGTAGGATGATATGGATTTGCATATATTATTGGGATTCCGCAAGTCTCTGATTATATCTTTCTCCGCTTGTTTATAATCAAGGCGAAGCACAGGCTGCGGACACATAGAAGTAAGCCAGATGGGAGAATGTGAATGTGACCTGGCAGGTATTGTGACAGACTTCCCCGGTTTCTCTACCTGGCCCGTCCTAAACTAGAACCAACAGATGGTAACCTTGGTACGGACCAGCTATGATGACTACTTCCAAAACGAGAAGCAAGTAAGTTTCGAGTATCAAGATGGAGGCGGGGAGTCGTGAAACACCCAAGTAATAGGAGGAGATTATAACGAAGAGAAGCTATTCCCAAGGGGCGCACTCGTCACATTTACACATTCTTCAAAAGCAGTGCCCGTACCCGGATAGTCCTACCCACAGCGTGATCGTATAACTAGGTCGAGAGCAAGCTAGGAAGGGTTTAACGCCGCCAGGATTTAGGAATGTGTGGCTCGCAGACATCCATGTTTCTGGGACTAGCTTGTACCAATGTAGACGACTGTGTGCCGCATTCTTCAATGTTGAATTACACCATCATTTTGTAGCAAAAGCTTGATTGAGTTCAGTCGGTCTTAAGCCACGTAGCAATCGATATCGAGTAGTAGATACGTATGGAACTTGTGTCAGCGTCAACTGGGTATGTACCCACATCGAAGTACATTATCCCCCTCCTTCCCCATATTTATTATTCTGTCTTGGACTCTTGGGCAGATGGAACTTGTAGCAGCATTGCAACGTCGAGGTGCGATCACATGCCATTATTCATGCTTACCGGAATCATGGACTAGTCTTGTCATGTTGCATTTCAAACATCCATCTCTCCGTTTAGCCGAAGTCCAAGAAACGTTCTTCAACGCACTGGGTAAGGGGAATGGGTGCAAGAGTCGTGTTGCTTAAAATGTACAATGGAGGGCAGGCGGGTAGCAAGTTAAAGGGGGGGAGATGAAAATGATATTGTACACAGCTTTATACGGACCTACTAAGCTGCCTAACCTTAATACTTACATCTGAGCTAGTCGTCTCTAAAAACCAACCAACTAGTTTGGGAATGTATACCTGGATTGGGTACCCGGATCAAGATCATTACCTTGCGGTGTACACGCCAGTCTGTCGCTGTCACCTCTCTTATATAGAGGGGTGACTGCGGGTTGAGTAAGTCTTTTCGGGTTTTCTGACCTCTACTGCAGCGAACGGTCCTTCTCTGGGACTACAACTCGTCCCTATATAGTAGGCCGCTACATTCCAAGGGATTCCAGTGTTTCGCGCCGCTGCAGAGCATGACCTGCCTACATATGCACACACGATGCGGCCTTTTTTATACACAACGTGACACATACTTGAGATACTTATGTCTTACTCCTATAGTCCAAACTTCCACGGCACACGCGGATGAAAATGAAGCAAATGAGTACATAGTAGATAGTTTGCCCCGTGATTTACAATTCCGACCGACGTGACTAGATGGTCTAGACTAGTTAAGAAAGTCTGGCGTCCAAACGAAGCCCTCCATCATCAACCGCTCCTTTAGGTATAGCTGGGGTCTCAGTTAGCTTGAAACTTGGCTTAGGTACATATATGTATGTTGTATGTATTTTCTATGCACATTCAGCTGCTTGTAGGCATAAACTTGAAGTTTTGTTCGCGGCAATTCCAACCTTCCGGATAGTGAGGAATAATAACCTGAAGGTGGTATAGAACGATATTGTGAGCTCTGCGAGAATTCACCTTACTTGAGCCATCAATATACTTTGCTCAAGTGTACTAGTAGTACATACAGGTATTACCTATTACCATATCGACTGGGCTGCAGCAGCACCGCGACCGTGACTACTGACTTCCCATATCTGAGTTTCGACAGGTTAAAATGAAGTCTTGGGTGGGCAGCAGCAGTGGGCGGAAGTGGGGTTCGTGCGTGGGCTGTCGTTCGAGGTACGACAAAATGTTATGCAGCACGGCCGGTGGCAGAAGTACCCAATGCCAGGGAGGTACCTATTACAGGATGCCTTTTCTGCAGCTGGTCCCCACATATATCCGGGGTTGACTACCACGAAAGTGCGCTTGGCTCGACGATCCCTGACAGTTTCTTGCTCTCACAGAACTCGCAGAACATTTCAGGTCTGCTCAGGCTCCTTTACTCTCCCACTAGCAGGCTGCTGATATGTAGCTCGCTAGCATGCTTTTATCAGCTAGTTTGAGAACCCATCTACTCTGCGCCCCCCAAGTGAACCAACCAAGTGAACCGGCCAAAGCAAACTGACCTAGATTCTCCGAGGCAGATGCAGACCCTGTACGCCCAAGACGGCAAGCGCTCCAGGTTGTCCTCCCTCGACCCTGATGACGGGATGCCTTTATTATAACATTGGTTGTCGGTGCAATTGCGATCCAGAGGACGTGCACTTTATTGTCCACGATATAGGAGAATCTACCGGACACGGTATCTACCAATTTTAACTATCGTTCATAATCACCATTTACTTTGTAAACCGTCTTATCGATGAAGTGGCTTAATATTCGCATGCACTAAGACTTACCTACCCTCTACGACGAGATCGAAACGAGCACCGTCGCGGATCCTTCGATACGGTAGAAGCAACAAGTCGCTCGATATTTCTACAGAGAAGCTATTATACCTTCGATATTTGCGTATGCCGGCGGAGAAAAGGGAGGGCAAACGAAACGAAGGCAGGGAAGGGGAAGGAAACCGGAACACGAAAAGAGATATTCAGAATCCTGCCGACCTTACTCATACCTATTATATCTTTTTGCGTCTACCGTCAAACCACGATAGCGATAGTTATCCAAAGGAACAGGCATACCTCACCTAATCCGTTCTCGGGCGGTATTCATAGTCCATGACTAGACTGGTTCCTAAAATACCGCCAACCTCACCACATTTGGGGAAAACCTCTGCTTTGCGTAAAACAACAAGTAAACGAAGCACCCATGACGGTCGTGTGTGTACACCGTCCCAAGATGGGTTCGTCGCAATCACCTAAGGGCAGCGGGCCCTTTGGTTGTAAGTACCCGGAGGTTGATAGTGCCCTAAGAGTACGCCCTTCTAACCAAAGCCCTGCAGATAACTTCTCGGATGGCGCCAACCTAAGACCCCCATCGCCACGAGGCGACCCGATTTTGGACCCGAGCGATAGTACTCTGCTAGGTAGCTTCTACACCAACTTGGAGTCGAACGAATATACTCCCTCGTACGAAGGCCTGAACTTCAGCGATGAGTGGTATGGTCCGTCCGTACCCAGTTTGCTCGGCCATACGACATCTTTTGGCTCGCAGGCTCCTCCGGATCTGACCTCGGCCCCCCTGGCGGGGATCCCTTCAGCTGATTTTCAGGACGTCTTCTCATTCGGGCAAAATATAATACCAGTAGCACCATCTCTCCTTCCGCCGCCCCCGCGACCACAATTACCACCGCAACAGACGCAAACGGCGTTACAGCAATACCCTCAACACTATTCACAACCTTTCCAGACCCAGAGGGCCTCCAACATACCGATGGAGCAGAACGCTCATAACGATGCCGCCGCTCTTTTGACCACCCTGTACTCCGGGCATCAAACTAACTATCCCCCTAATACAAACAGTTTAAGCTCTGGCAGCTTGCTCACATCATCTAATTTACGGCCCCCAAGAGACCCCAGGAAGCCCGCTTCCCAGTCTTTGGCTGGTCATGGAAACCCCGCTCAACCCGCAAACTCCGCGCCGGTCGACGAGATGACATTCACCAACATGTTTTTCGGAACTCCGGGCTCTTCTGGCCAACGCCCGGGAGAGCAGACCCCCTTGGCATGGGGATCGGATCACCTTTTCCAGACGCGACAGCACTATGAGCCACCATTAGAACATGAATCAAGCCAAGCCCTGGAGGAGAAACGGGTGTTTACAACGACACAAGCCATCATTCCGAACACTCGTTCTTCGAGTCCGACAGGTAGTAAGGACACCCCTGCAAATACGGCTCGTGAGCATCCCAATGATTATAGTAAAGACGAGGAAATTCTAGCCATGCCGGCCAGCAAGCGCCGCAAAAGTAAGGCGAGGATGGAGGGGGATGAAGATGATGATCATGTAGGACCAATACCCCCAAAAGCCACGGCGAGAAAGCGCAAATCAAAAGGCGAACTGAAAGGATCAGCCGAATCCACTTCGGCTACACAAGAAACACCTGGGAAGCGTCGCAAGTCCGCAGCCAGTCAGCCCAAACCACCGCGTGAGAACTTGACCGATGCGCAAAAGAGAGAAAACCACATTAAGAGCGAACAGAAAAGACGAGGTGCCATCAAAGAGGGATTCGATGATCTAAACTACATCGTTCCCACGCTGCAGCCTGGTGGTTATAGTAAGAGCACCATGCTCAACATGGCAGGAGACTGGCTGGAGGCATTAATAAAAGACAACGAAAGGATGAGTGAAAACTTGTCTCGGTAGAGAGAAATTTATAGGGAATGAGCTATATTCAGCAAAGGGTCGACTCGAGCCTTCATTACGCGGCGCACATAATATGCGGGACGAGAAAAGGCTGTCCCCTATTGCTTACTGGCGTTCAGGGTGTGTCATATGACCAGGCGCACAAGGTGGAAAGGAATAAGACGCAAGATTTGTGGTGGCGGCAATCAGAGGGGCTCAACCCAGGACTGAGCAATCACATTTACATCTATGCTCAACGATACCCACGATTCTCTTCGAATCATCAGGTGACAGCTGGTGGTTTATTTCTTGGTTTGGGGGGTGGGAAGTATGGGGAAGAAGCCTATGATGATGATTGTATATGCCATGGCGTATAAGAAAGGCCCTGTTATCAACTTGTTATAATGGTAAAAGGGTCGTTATAACAATACAAAACCCAAACGAACTTGACTATTAAGTACCTACTCTCGTGTCGGTCGACTATTGGCATTCGACTAGGAGACGGAATTCATGATAACGAACTACGGGGATAGGCACCCGAGGGCTTCGGAATAAATTGGATCCTAGTATTTTGTGGTGATTTTGGTTATTCGTCCAGGGCATGGAACCGCTCATGTGCTAATAGTGCAAAGCTAGGGATAACGTGGCCGCAGACCTTGCATCTATGCGAATCTGGTTCTTCTTCTTCCCAGGTATTATAGTATCCCTCTTCTTCTTCTTCCTCCACCTTAAGCTCCTCTCCATTTTCGTTCCTCTCCCCCTTCCCCTCCTCCCCTTTATCTTCTGCAAGCCCGATCTTTCTAACTAAATTATTCCGGCCCACGTCGTCATGCAGGCAGGCGCGCGAATTATCAGGTGCGGAAGTGGATAAGCTAGTAGTAGGAAGCTGGGTTGGCTGGGTTGTATCGTATACAGTCCACTGCCTTAACTTATCCTCTTGCGTTCGGAACATGCGGCCGATATCTCGACCCACTGCTAATTTTGTTCTCTTTCCATCTTCGTCTGTGTCTATGGCTACGACGACCATGTTCGTCACGCAGATGTTGATGAGAGCTAGGTTCCATCCGCCTCCACGCTCTGGGTGTAAGCGCCGGAATAGGGGGAGGAGGGACTCTGTTACTAGGCGTTCTGCTAGTTCTTCGCTTGATGGGGAAAGAGATGAGACGTAGGAATTGGAGTGGAGCTGCGGGTTGGGGTTTGATTGAGTTATAGATGTCGACGGGGGACATGGCGGAGATACTGCTGAGATATTGAAGACGAAACTGGGCAGTGGCGCGCTCCGAGATGAGCGGCTGAATGTCGATGCTTCGTTGGTATTTGTTGTACCTGGTTTGGGCTTTGTGCGTGTGGATAGACGAAGTGTTTTTGGATACGCTAGCCACCGCGGTGTCCGGGGAGAAGTACATGTGTCAGGGGATTTACTTGAAGTTGTATGTTGTGTCACGGAATTGACTACAGCAGCGTCGGTCAGGTCTACACGCATGCGCCGGATTAATGAGGTAGCAAGCGCTCGGAGCTCGCGCGCTATTTCAGCGGGTGTTTGAAGCGGCCGCGACATATACGTGTCCTCGATAGAAATCTGCGTCGGCACGTCACTTGCTTCCTTGACCTCCGACGGGTCGACGCCGTGTAGCAAGCTCCAGACCTTCTCGCCGGTACCACGCTCCGCGCCTGGCCGGTCAAGAATCTGTTCTAGCAGCTCCAACGACATGCCCGGGTGTTGACGAACCTCACCTACTGTGAGGCTGCCTTCGCGGTCGCGGCGTGCAGTAGGCTGCGAGAGAACATATTCTTCTATTGTCTGCGCTGTCCGCGACCCGATCCCCGGAACCTTACGCAGGGTATGGGCATCCATGAACGCCTGCACCGCGCCGTCAGCAGTGTTGAGCAGTGTTGTCTGGTTATTCGGCTTGTGGACATTCCCGGCAAGCTTCGCCAGCAGCTTGTTAGTGGATACACCACCGCTTGACGTGTACCCGAAGTCTTCGTCGAGCTTGTGCCGCAGGTAACCCGCGAGGTGTGAGGCAAGCATTAGCGCGACGCAGCGTGATTCCCCGATGCTCACACTGGCACTTAAGTCACCACGGTTTCCCGTGTTTGTGTCTTCATTTAGCCCCAACGACTGAGACGGCGGCTCCACACACCCGTAGAACCGCGATCCGTCGAACGCGAACCCTTCCACCGGGTCGGCACGATCGAGCTGAAAGAAAGAATCGGCCAGGGCATGCGGGTTGATCAGTTCCCTGTTATACGCGACGACATCGGTGACATCTAGGAAGACCTCGTCGAGGCCCAGGCGCTCGACGCGGCTGTTCCAGGAGTGCGCGCGCAGGAAGGACCACAGACGCTTGGAGGCGGTGCGGAAGCGCGTCAGGTCCTCGCCATTGAGGAGAACCAGGTCGGGGCAGACGCGCTGAGCCTCGGAGATGAGCATCAGCTTCTTGACGCCCCGCGCCCGCGCCACATAGTTGCATGTCGCGAGGATGCTCTTCTGCTTTATGCCGAGGGGCAGCGACCTGAGAGACGGGTCCTCGTTCTCGAAGACGCTGGCGTAGAAGCAGTCGTAATCCTGTGTGCAGTTGGCCCAGAGTATTAATAGATGACATCAAAAATCAATATACGTGGAATGAGACACGACACAGATCAGAATCGGAATCGGATACAGGACTAAGGTGCCGCCGGTAGGGATGAGTCAAAGGATTTCATGTTTGTCTATTCTAGAAAACCCACACGTTGGCACACATATGCAAGGGAACATGTGCAGCAAAATGAAATTAAATGCATATCTGCTTGCTTGTTGGTGGTAGGCAAGAATGAGTATCATGCAATGAAACGTGTCACGTACAAAATGCAGTACTACGCGTTCATCATTCCTCTTGGGTATCTTGATGGGTTTTGGTATGTTGGGCATGAGAGTCGAGCTTTTCGTTGCTCTTTGCATCATGTTCCATGATCGATATGCTGTACGCTGTACATACGCCAAGCTCCACGAGGGTGTAAAATAGTGATTCTTAATTAAGAAATCTTGGAGTCGGTTGTCGTGGGAATCCTGTTCGTCTATCTCGTGTCCGGAGTAGTTGTGCGGCGTAGGACGGTTGCTGTTGCCGTACGAGATAAGGCAAGTTGAGATGGGATGATCAAACAGTGCGTAGTAATTGATCAATGCACAATATCATACGTACCTTCCTGATTACTAGGTTTCCTATACTGTGCCATGAAGCACTGTAAATTAGTCGTATCAAAAATATTAGACTGTACCAAACTCCTCTCATACTTTTGATTAGCTAATAAGGCACGGAAGTTATTTTTGTCCTTACTAAATCCCAGCTTGTAATTCCTTCCCCAAGCCACGTTACTTACTCCATAGTGTTGTTTCACAAGAAATCCGAGAGAAAAGAAAAATTCATCATTTGCGATCCACTAGGTAACTATGTTTAGTCTTGTGGGTATGCTTCCAAAGGCCCTCCATCTTAGTGTAACAAGATGCAAGGCACTAACTTCAGCGACAGCCTCGATATGTTGCTTCGTTAGTGACGCTGGCACTACTATGTATAACTGACAGTTTGCTCTGTGATTTATTTCGGCCGTTAGCTAAGGCTGCTGGCGAAAAGTCCGCCAACATTTCGTGGGCTGCAGGTTCAGCTCTGCTATTGAACTAAGACTCGGTATCCGACTACCTGTAGTATGTGTCCAAGCTAGCCATTCTGACCATTTTGTGGTGCCGTGAAAACCATAATTATCACTTGCCCGGACTGAAGTTGTTGTCCCGGTCGCGAGATTGCTCACCTTCCATCGCTTCATCCTCCTTACTAATCCGGACTGCATATCACGGTCGATCGGGGCAACTGTTTCTTGGCCATACGGATAGGAACATGGACAAGTCGACCTCAGAATCCAGCCAACGAACAGACGGCCACTAGCACCCAGAGGATTGTTTAGACAGAAGACATATTGCACTAGTTAGCCATGGCATAATCAACAGTGGTACGAACGACTTCATGCGGCATGGCATCTGCAGGCTATACATCCGAAAAAGCGAACAGCCGCGAGCCGGCTATCACCAACGCATTCAGTTCAGCTGCTTCTCATTATTTTTATAGTCTATATCTGTATGACGGGGTTCGATTTGCCTGGCCTTGTAGGCCGTGGCTTCGATACAGGTGAAGAAGGATTGCTATGTGTGACTACACCGCAAAAGCAAATTGTCCGTTCGATCGACTATATGAGTGCGGGGAAGGGGATGGTTAGTCAGGCTGTTGGGGTATCTTAAAGGAATAGACGCCGTAGGAGCGCCAGTTCGAACAGGCGCCCACTGCACACACGCGGTGAGCCATCGCTAGGCGACCTCGACGTATCTGCCATTGGCTATAACATACCGGGATGGCGCATGCCAATTAGGATCACTCGGCGCTTGCGTCTCTCATCCCATCCCTTCCCATGCCTCTATCACCTTTTAATAGCCAACCAACTTGTAGCCCACTCACTCGGCTTCAGAGAAACCATCCCATCAGGTGCTTGGACCCATGCTCTCTGTCATCTTCCAGTGCAAAAAAAACCAAGAAAACCCAAACCTCCGCCCTTCATAATCCCTTGCCGATATGGCCTTCATTTTGCATTAGTGTCATCCTTCTATGCTCGACTCTATAGAGAAGTCTCGCTCATATGCTTAGCTATTAGCTCTCCTGCCCAATTTGAGTGGTATTATATAGCCTCTACCCCCTCTTTCAATCGGCCTCCGTTACTACTCCCTAAGGTCTTGATCTTAGCTTGGATACACCCCGACTGGCTAGGTCGTTATTTATTGGGCGGTCTACTGGCTACACAGACTTGCATAGCGTCGTCTGCTATTACAGTACTGTGTACCACCCGTCATACCACATTCCTTACCTATATTTTGATTGTCTGACATTAGGTGGCACTTGGCTAAAAGGCAATTGCTCGTAACGGAATTCATGCCTGGACCAGAGAAGCCAAGGAGGCCTAGGTTGTCTCTACAAACCAAATCTAGCCATGGAATAGGCATCCGGACCCGGAATATGATCGCCAATGCCGATCCCAAATCACCAACGGCCTTCAACACACTGTCAAACGTCTATGTCACGGCTATTGAGAGGTCAACCCCAACTCAGAGTACTCCATTGACAGCGATCAGGCTCGCACAACCTCTGAAGTTGCAGACTGATCAGACGACTCTTCGAAACCACCAGAACAGAGTCCAAATACCATACACTGCCGTACTCCCAGACACCCCGCTATCTGCCAATCCCCTCTCACCGGCATCTCAAATGGATATTGTATACCCCAGTACCATGACGGCCACCCCGCCATTATCGGCTGGGCCAGTTGACCCTGGACTGAGCTCATTCTCGTTTGCTCCCCTCGAGGCGGGGCGCCTGATGGTGCCCTCGTCGCCAGCCAGCCAGACCCGCCGCCGGGTCGATTATGGCGGGATTGGTTCCAATATCAAGGCGCCGTACAGCCGGAACAGATCCCTCCACAGTATCCTCCGCAATTCTCCCTTGCCATCGAGTGCAAAGTCCCCAGTTTCGCCCAGGCGACAGTCGCTTCGGCTCCAAGAGAAGGCCGCAAGACGAGTGGGATATGAGTCGCCCCTAACGCAGACTATAACCACCGAGCGATATACGAAGTCACACATCGACCTGCTGGCTGAGGAAGCTTCACCATACACGCCGTCTCCATTACCCGAGGATTCCGACATGGTATTGGATTTAGCCATGGCATACTCCGGAGACGAAACTAGGGACGGCGGCCAAACACCGGGGCCATTCGAAGAAATGAGGAGACGGATGACGAACTTAGCCACTAAGACGCCAGTTCTGTCTCCGAGACAAGGTGGCATCCGAAAGCAAAGGCGGAGAGAGAAGAAGCGAAAGTGGATATGGACGATCGGGAAAGACGACGAGGCGGACACCCCTACCGATGATTTATCAACGCCAAAAGCCGTCACTGCCGCAACGGCCTGCGTGCTCGGCCGCGTGACCAAGTCGGCAACGCCAGAACCCGTCACGGCCATTAAAATCAGTGTGGAACGGCCAGAGTCGGAATCAGAATCGGACCTGACGACGGGGATGGATGGAGATCGCATGGACCTTGAGATGTCCGAAACAAGCAGCCTGCTTTCGAGCAGGGCGACGACTCCCTACAGCGTAGATCTCGACATGAAAACACCAACTGTACATACCGCTACCATTAATAGCGTACCAACGAGGTGGTCACCAGCCAAGAGACCCCGTCTCGCGTCGGCCGATCTGACCGACCAGGAAACAGGTAGCCGGCGTGATACACCCATTCCGCCGGATCTGGTGGTGAACGGAGAAGAGGCCATCCGACGACAGTAGGGTAATGCCTATTGTCACCATGTCTACTTAGATAGACTATTTGAAGACGAACTTAGCATTCGTTTCACAAACGGTTGATCGAGCGTAGATTTTACTGCATATTAACGGTTTTTTATTTACTACACGCATATCGACCGCGAGGCGACAAAAAGGAAATTGGGCAGCATTGCGAGCGGGTTTGGTTTCAACATGGGGGAAGAATCTCATTTAGCAATAGGCGTTTTGTTATCGTGGTTATGAGTACTCTGTTATGAAACTATGCCTGGGCATAAGCCTGGAATTTACTTTTAGCGTTGGGTGGCCTTTTGATATTTTTATTATTCTGCTTCCTGTTATCATGCCAAGTGCTTACTTAGCATAGATATGTCTAAAATGAGAATATGAAGATGATGAACTCCCGCACACTTAGGTTACCTACATCTCGTCAAGTATGACTCCAACTAGAGGGGCTACCCTGTCTGTATCGTGACTTATCACCCTTCTATAGCTTTACATAGTGTACAGAATATGCAGTGATGCAACTCGCTCTGTTGGAAGGCGCAAGACAGACCTTGTAAGTAAGGACACTTTGGGTAGGGTAGTACCTTTTGGCTTCATTGAAAACCTCGGGGTTTAATCATATGATCTCAGCTTTGTACACTAGAGCATCAAGAATTCAATAGAGTGAGTATAAACTTACTGTAGTATCTAGTAGTCTTCTACAGATGTGGGGAGGTGAAGTTGGGTCAATGTTCAAATATCTGGTATGGTCTTCGATTAGCGGGGACAGAGAATCCGATAAGCGAGGGACGCCAAGGGTAGGTGACATCGGTTACGTGGGTGGCAGATCAGTGTTGCTGGTTGGAGACAGGGGAAAGAATCCCGAAAAAGAAAATAACAAAGCGGGACGATCTGATTGAAAACCACAAGGCCCGAGCTGAATAGATTGTGCAGAACGATTGCGCTTCAACTATGTATGTACCTGCTAGTAAGGGCTGATCTGAGTACTATGACGCAATAATCGAACCCCTCGAGAACAGCCAGCCTAGGCTTACCCACCACTACCTTTCTACGTTGTGGGAAATCTTTTTATACCTCATCGCGCATGTGATAAAGTTGGATGTATGGACCCGAGTTCAAGCTGTGCGGTAGGAAATACATATCCCAAGAGCTGAGTTAACCTACATTCTGGCAGCTTTTTGGTTGGGGAGACACATTGGCATATGATACACAGAGACCTTACGTGTTCAAAATTGAGGGACAAGCTTTCTCGGTCTATACCATGAGCCGTAACCCCTAGTATCTGCGGTTGATAACACGAGAACAGTATACAATCTGTAGGAGGCCCCTCCACATATGTATGGATGCAGTGCTGGGTCTATAAGAACATTAAGTAATTTAGGGTCACAGATGACTGGGGGGCATCTGGGTCTTGATCTCTTCCCGACCCGAATCAGATCTCGACCCCTGCAAAAGGAGGTACGTATATAGCAAGGCGAACAGGGAATTCATAGGAAATACGTACTATATTTTATTATCCAATTCCTCAATTCAAGTGACTTCGATCTAACCATTAAATCGAATGCCCAGACCTCAGGCGACTCGGGTGTCCCCAATATTTTCCGCGTTGAACTGGTTTCCAACTGGAGCTTGCTACCCCACTGACGTCATTAGCGTTCATCTGTACTACCAACTCTCTTTTACTTCACTACGACATACCACATATAGTTTCGTGCCACGCTTTTGCTAAGTAACGGTAGTAGTAGCAGTAGCATAGTAGAAATGCTACCAGCAACAAAAGCTACGTGAGGCCCAAGACATATCGATCTACTTAGGGCCGGTCTACATCATACATTACTCCCCTAAAAATCCATTTTATATACAACAATATCCGGTCTAATGCTACTGTATAATCCTCCAGTGCCTCCTCATCTCCTACTCATCGTGCTAGTGTTCAATATTCAAGTTTCTCAGCTGGATCACCCATCCATCCCCAATCAAAATCAGGGTGCTCCGTCTGGCGATATCAGTTAAAGTAGCATTGCCAAATAAGCCATTACTCGAGCAACTTTGTTGATAATCCAGCAAACCGAGACGTAGTGCATAGTTGCTCAGCTGCTTGAACTAGGAAAATATACGGGCATGATTTAGTCTTTGCGACCATGTCCGCAGAGCAAGAACAACATATTCCGGCAAAGGGGCATTACTCCGGCGTCAACCGTGTCCCGAACATAAAAGAGTTCGCAGCCTCGCTTGACAGAGACAAACGAGAGCGCGACGCGAGGATCGATGCGGAGCTAAAGGCGAATAAGAAGTATGGGGAGGTAAAAGAACACCGAGCGGAAAACGGCCACCTTCCTGGCCACGGGAGAGTCGTTACGGATCCTGTCACCGGAAAGGAGGTTCAGATTGATGACGAAAAGATCGATCCCAAGGAAGCCACCGAAAACCCCCATGTAAGTCCTTCTCTCTTGACTTACTAGACGACGGCTATCTACAGTACGAGTTCTCTATGATTGCTTCTACTAATAACAAGCCCCCTTCAGTTGTGCGTACCGAACGCGAACCTAGGGAAAGACACGCCTGTCAAGACCGAGCCGACACAGTCTGGAGAGGAATATCGGAAAAACCAAGATATCACGGCTCCTCCTGACCCCGTCGCTCCAGGCGCCACCTCGGACGTACCCATTCACGGCGAGAAGACCAATGTTTTGTTCCACCCAACCCCGTCGGTTAGCTACGAGCCTATGTTCATGATCATTGAAAAACGTGCCACTGTACTATGCCTGGGCGTCTTTTTCGCAATCATATTCGTCGGGAAGGCCTTCGGAGGTAGGCTGCTTGGCCTTATCCCCTTGGCTATGTGTGTGTCTTCGGGTATCTTCCTCTGGATGAAGGACCTCATTCGACAAGGGCGCGATGTGGAGTGGTCTAGTGAACAGAAGCGAGGCGAGACGGCTGTTGTCAATCTGATTCCCGAGTCAGTCGAGTGGATGAACTCTCTTCTAGGGATTATCTGGGGTTTGATAAATCCGGAGATGTTCGCTTCGGTAGCCGACACGCTCGAGGTGCGTCACAACGAAGTAGCTTTACGTGTTACAGTACTGACATGGGACAGGATGTCATGCAAGCTTCGGTCCCTGGCATCATTGAAAATGTGAAAGTCGCCGACATCACGCAAGGCAACAATCCCATCCGTATCCTTAGCCTTCGCGCCCTTCCGGACGCGCACATGAAGGAAATCAAGGATGAAATGCACAAAGAAAGCGAGAAGGTCAAGGATCCACAAGAACTCGCTGCTGATGAAGAAGGAGGTGACTATTACAACTTGGAAGCATCATTTGCGTACCATGCGAAGGCATCGTCGCAGTCCGTGTCCGCTAAGGCCGCCAACATGGGCATGCAGTTGGTCTTCTACCTTGGCATTAAAGGGCTCTTTGGAGTTCCATTGCCTATATGTAAGTCCTCTAGCACTTGTATCTCGGCCATACCTGACCAAATTTTAGGGGTGGAACTCAACGGTCTTGTCGGCACTATGAGACTGAGACTCCAGATGTCACCAGAACCTCCCTTCTTGAAAGCGGTCACTTTCACTTTGATGGGGGTCCCAAAAGTTGACGCCAGCTGTACACCCATGGTTGAACGAGGTGTAAACATTCTGAATCTTCCCTTGATATCGAACTTCGTCAATTGGGCAATCAAAACAGCTGCTGGTATGTATGTCGCGCCTAAGTCTATGACTCTTGACCTCGGGAAGATGCTCCAGGGCGACGACATTCAAAAGGAAACAAATGCCATGGGTATTCTGTTTATCAGAATTCATAGGGCCGTCGGTCTATCGAAACAGGACCGACGAGGCTCCGAGGGCGGTGGTTCAGATCCTTACGTTACCGTCAGCTTCTCCAAGTTCGGCAAACCCATGTATTGCACTCGTGTTATCCAGGACGACTTGAATCCTGTCTTTGAGGAGACCTGTGCGCTTATGGTGACTTCTGACCTCGTCAAGGCTGACGAGCAGCTGTCCATGGAGCTGTGGGACAGCGATCGCTCCAGCGCTGATGATGTTGTTGGTAAGGCCGAGCTTTCAATCCAGAAACTAATCCAGCATCCGGGAAAGATGCATCAACAGGTTTCGAAGCTTCGAGGTGTCAAGGCCGGCAGCGATATGCCCGGAGAGCTACACTGGGAAGTCGGGTACTTTGGCAAGACTCAGTTCCGTGCCGCTCTCCGAACCGATGGTAAGGACCTCAGTTTGCCCAAGGAACTTCGAGACAAGGAGGAGCTCCAGGACAACAAGGGTGCGATTGAAAACGCCGAGGAAGATGCTGTCACACATACGCCTCCTGATCCTCTTTGGCCATCTGGTATCCTCAGTGTTGTGGTTCACCAGATAGTCAGTTTGGAACTAGCCAACGTTAAGGGATCACAAGGCGGGAAGCGTAAAGGAGGGAAGGAGTACGAACCGGCCAGAGAGGCAGGGGAGATCAAAGAAGAGGCTGCTAAGACCTTGCCGAGTGCTTATTGCACTATCTGCCTGAATGATGAACTTGTATGTGGGGAAGCCCCTCCCTTGGAATGAATTGTTACTGACATCTCAAACAGGTCTACAAAACTAGAGCAAAGGTCGTATCTTCTAAACCGATTTTCAATGCCGGCACGGAGCGTTTCGTACGTGATTGGCGGTCTGCCATTGTTACAGTCACGGTTCGTGATTCTAGAAACCGACAGCACGATCCGATCATTGGAGTGGTACCTCTTAAAATCTCCGATATCTTGCAGACTAGTAGCCAGGTGAGCCATTAATAACTTGAAATAATGAGAACTGGAGTATCTGACCGGACACCTCTTAGGCAACTCGGTGGTACCCTCTGGATGGCGGCATTGGCTATGGACGTGTTCGGATTTCACTCCTTTTCCGATCAGTCGAGCTGAAGCTCCCTCCTTCACAGCTTGGCTGGGATGTTGGTACCTTTGAATTCTTGTCGGATAGCCTCACCTCAACCTTCACTGGCACCGGAAAGGGTAAAATCAAGCTGAAGTTGAGAACTGGTGGCAGCTCTGCAGCGATTAAGCGTGACCAGTGCATAGCGGATGGGGAAACTGTGCGTTGGGATATTAGTGGTGCTGCTCACCATCCTAGACCTCGACTACCTGTTAGGTACCGCTATCGCTCACCTGTCTTTATCGAGTTCCATCTCCCCGGCAAGCGCCATGCTGAGCATTTCGCTGCTGTGTGGTTGCAAGGCGTTGTCGACAATGAGGAACAGGATTTTGATATTCCTATTTGGAAGTGCGATAAAGAAATGCGCTTGTCTCAGAACTATATCACAGAGCAGAACTTCAACACCATTCCCGACATCAAGATTGAGGAGGTTGGCCGTCTGCGTTTCCGAGGTAGATTCAAGGCAGGCACAGATCGCGACCATCTCCGATTCGTCAGCGATAACGACTCGCGCGAGACAATCGAGACATGGGAAGCTTGTTTCGCTGAAGGTGTCCGAAGCGAGGAAGTGTCTAACAAACTACCTCCTTCAATTCAAAAGCTTCACGACGAGTCGCTCACTCACGGTCGAGACGTACTTGCCAGTGCCTCGCCCGAGGAAAAGCAGAAATGGCTCGCTAAGGACGGCACTGACTGGACCGGAGCCTTCGGGAAAGACCCAGCTGCTCTCATCACCGGCGAGCCGGAGCAGGAACACTCGCAATCGGAGGAATACGAGGAGTCTGAGAGCGACTCGGAGCACGACCACCACGATTACGCACCTGTTCCGGGCAACATAAGCCATGAAACTTCCGACTTAGGTGTGAAAGACGCCGACACAGCGGGCGCGGCTCACGAGGACGACATCAAGTAGCATAACCGGTCCAGGAGCTCGGACTCGGGGGTCTCAGTACACTCCGGGAACAGCAAGAACCCCGTCGCTCTGTACAAGGACTACCAGTCGCGCAGCCGGGACCTGCACCGCCAACACCGCGGCCTCATGCAATGGCGGGCGCTGCGCAACGTCCAGTTCGCCAAGGACGAGGCCAAGTTCGCTGTTCGTAGGCTGACCAAGGTGGGCTCGCTTAGTGGACGGCAGCCTGATGTCGAGACGGAGATTTGAGGTGTTGAGATTTATTATAATCAGTTTGTGCGGCTTGAACTGGGTAAACTTTACCAACGCACGATGACGAATCGAATCGAAAACGAGTCGAGAACAGGCACACGAGGGTTTAGACTTGAGGGCAAGGGAAGGGCGTTGGGTTGCGTTATGATTTCATTTGTTCCTATGGATGCATGATGAAATGAATTATCTGCATAGCAGTATAAGTGCTATTGTAACTTTACCTTGTAGTAGTAGCAGTAGTAACAAACAAAACAATAGGCCGGTAGGCTACACGGGAAGAATCAGTTATGAAAATATGGAATACGAAATAACACGTTCTATTACTATTATACTTCTCGTGATGCCGTCTCTATGGCTGAATGATAACAATAGGTAATTCGTAAAGACGGATGAGATGTCATCTGTAGGAAAGGGGGTGTTGCCTAAGTTTTATATGCACAGCTGCCTAGGTAGGAGTGTGTGTAGAAAGTGACCTTCTATGGATGGATGTATTGATACTCACGAACACAATTTTGCTCGACGGCATGAGTCTGCCGTGATATACTTCCAAGAAGTAGAAAGAGGTCCGGTGGAGAGGGATCGGACCATCGAAATAATGGGGATTTATGATGTATGAGCTTGCATAGCACACCCCCCAGCATGTAAGGTTAGTTACGTGTACCAATTTTTCGTAGAGTACGAGCCAAGACTAAACGCACATGACGAGGCTCAATGATAGCACAAACAGGATAGATGAGACGAGCAAACCGATGGTTCCACAGTAGACATTTTTGCCAATTTTACTATTTGGCTTTTGATATTTCTTAAATGTACAGAGCCAGGGGCTCGGGAGGCTATTTTAAGTATCGCCTCTACCATTTCCCACGCTTTCTTCCACTTCCTCTCTTGGACTGACTATACATATATTTGCACAGGTAAAGCTTTTACAGTTCGTTGGTGCCGTTCAAATCTGCCCCGAACAAAGCTTTAAATATTATTTTTCGCTTCCTGGAAATCCTTCCCAGTACGTCCTTTTTCTCGTGTACCGCCCCTCCCTTCCCCCTCTCCTGGGTGGGGGGGTGATCTGACCGTCCTAGTATTATCTTCCTCTTTCTTAACAGATCAGGTCGTCTTGCGGTTCGTATAACGTGTGTAGGTAGATTACGAGTTTGAAGCCTTAATGGCCTCAGCCTCCTTTAGCGCAAGCTGGTGCATGCGCTCCTTGTGCCGCTTTTCGTCGAGCCACTTCTTCATGATGGCGCGGTCGAACGTGCCTCGCTCCTCGCGCTCCTCCACCTGGCGCATCTCGACCTCCTCGTCGGGCGTGGGCTTCACGGGGGTGGCGCCCGTCTTGGCCAGGAACTCGGTCAGGATGGCGTCCGACTTGACGTGCTTCATGTCGATCTTCACGACCGTCTCGTCCTCGGCCGGCTCCGGAGCCGGGAACTCGTTCTCTGTGCTCGAATGCGGCTGCTGTGCCAGTGGGAGCGTATTTTGCAGCGCTGCTATTACCGGCGACCCTGCCGGATCTGAGGATGAGGCTTGCCGGAAGTAGATGGACATCACGGCCGGGCCGGATTGATTCTTGGATCGGTTTACTAGCATTGGTATTGCTGGGTTCCAATATTTCAGTCGTGGTAGACACTCTCTCCAAAATCTCCTATAAGCGTGAATTGATGGTTAGATTCTTGTGTCGGGTTAAAAAAGGGGCATTTGTTTCGAACCCGACTCGTTGGTCCACGGAGGGTCGTAATAGATTGATCTGAAAGATGTTGCGCACCTAGGCCCTAAATGTCCTTCATTCCACTTTATAGCGAAGTCCATATGTATCCTCGATATCTCTGGTGGTAGTACCGCTGCGCCGGGGCCATGTCTCATAGACAAAAGCTACGAGTTCGTTAGTTCTGTCTTTGCCTATTCGATCAAATCGGCCGTGGGCGAGTTTGAGTCTATGTACCTTCTGCTTCCATGTTAGCTTGTCGCACGAAGCTCATCAAGGTGTCTAATACTTACGGCTTTTAATATGTTCATGCGCTTTCCTGGGTTAACCATCTTGACGGTTTTGCGAGCTTCTATGCTCGTCTGGACGTCAAAAAAGGGTTGTTGTGTAATGCTGTCGCGAGGTTGATGTTATCTTTGGCTGCTGATAGTTCAATTGGATTGCTTGGATAAATTTCAGGTGGACCCTGGACTAAAGATTGGCGGACCGACTGATGGCCCCAGCATGGTAGATCCACTTGATGACACCTGCTACGTTCTATGGTACTTCCAATTTCAAAACCTAGGTACCTACGTGAGTAACTGGGCATTCAAGCCAGGAAATGACCTGCAATAAACAAATTATCATGCTCCGTCTGGGATATATTTCTTCAAATGCCAAACAGAAGCCATTAAAATACCACGAATTCTCTATTATCGTTGCAGTAGCTTGCTTGTCAAATTTCGTTACTTCTTCTACGACTATAGCTCTTATCATTTCAATACAGCTAGTTATACAAAGTTAGCTCAATTTTGTAAGCAATGATTGCTCTGCTCTGGCTCAGTCCAAAAGTCCGGCCTTGAAGTCGTCTTTATTAAGTATTGATGATTCTATTGAGATCTTGTAGAGTCACCCTTATACACCTAGCCGCCTTACTTTCGATCGGATAATTAACCACGCAATAAATGACCTATACTTAGGCGCCTACTGTAATACCACTCGGGCGCTCACAGGAGCTGCACTCGAGGTCGGGACCAATTGCTATACTACCTTGACTTGTACGGGGGTGCACCTCCCATTCTCATAAAGAGTACGAGAATGGCAAACTCGTGAACAGGGTTTGACTGACAGGTTTAAGGTTGGATTCTCAAGTTCGGACTTTGGCCTCAAGTCAAATACCTACATCCATAGACCAATACTAGGCAGCTTGGCGCGGACAGCATCACACTCTTGCTATGACTGGAGTTTGCAAGAAACCGTACTAGATTTGGGAACGTATCTCTTCGAAAACATGGTGTCTTTTGAGGACATACGACTTATAAGTCTCCCACGACTAGTTATTTGCCATAACCGCAGCTCCTCCCTAGTAGCAACTATAGCGATCCTTACACAATCGTAGCCCCTAATTATAGCTTTGTAGAAGGTAACATATTTGGTTATTTGAGCCTTTCACCGACCAACATGTGATGATAGAGCCTCTTGTGCGAAGGTCATATTAAGCGACGGCATGCACTTTCACAGTATTTTGCCGGCCGCGGATAGAGAAATTTGTATTCAAAAGAGAATAATAGAAAAGTATGTCGTAACATAAGGAGCACGTATTCGGCTACAAGTCTTATTCCGATCTGTTTAAAAGCCCTAATGCTACACGGTGTGGCCAATCACTCTATTCCCTGTCTAGCCGTTCCTTGCTTTTGGTATACATCTTAAACGTCGAGCTTGACGGGGAAGTTTCCGGCTTCTGTACGTGATGTTAGCGACATAAGTAATCCACGAGCCTGCCAGTTAGCTGCGGACGGTCGTTTACGAACCTCTCTGGTCGTCCCAGCGCTGGTACCATCCGCTTGGGCATAGAGATCGGTAGGCTAGGTAAAACTGGCGGCAAGGGGCGAAGTCCTCGCCCTTGGCGATGATGCACTTGTGATAGTCGACGTAGTTCTGCCAGCAGTGCTTGGTCTGGTTCATATTCGGGAATCGAGCGTCGACACCTGCCAAGCTTTTTCATCAGAGTTGTTCTCCTCGGAACAGTATGGAATATGGCTGGCGCTTCGTCTGTTCATTTTTTTTTTTTTTTCCGGAGCCGGCTAACTAGGGTACGGGCTGTCCTTACCGGCTAGAAGTAGAAAAAGTTAGCATCGAATCACCTCGGTAAACCGTTTCAAGATGAGGCAAATTGCGGAACCAGCTTACCAGTGACGAACTTGAAGGGCTTGGTCTCGCGCTCTTCCGAGTCAGACATTTTGGGCGATTGTTAGGTTGAAGAGGTCTTGGACAAGGATGGCGGGATGCTCAATGGCAACTTGTATGTGCAGCAGTCGATGATGATGTCGAAGGAGCAAGAAGACGTGAGAGCTCTAAGGTGGTAATTGTCGAATCATAGCAGAGCGGTTTTGGCCTGGTGGCCTGACAATTTTGGGGTTAGCTAGATTGAAAGCTTTCTCCACCCTGACTCCATATTTGCCCAGTACAGCGCTCTCAGTGGCTGAAGCATGCAATTCCCACAGCCATGGACCACTGACAGTAGCTGAGTGTGTGCTGTACCGCAGCTAAGGAGGCGACCGGAACAGAGCTACCTAACCTAGGCTGGTCGCAGTGGTTGGGGCTCTTCCAAGGTTGTCTCCTCAAACCTCGAATTGCAAAACATAACATAATTTGAACAGCTCAAGTTTAAGCTTCTTTCCGCACCACCTCAAGCCATCTATCCCTCACAGAAAATCTCCCCTCAATCCGTCAAAATGTACGCCACCCGAGCTCTCCGAATGGTGCCCACAAAGCGCATGATGCGTCCTCTTCCCGTTAGTGTGCCCTGAGTCTACGTGTATTCCTATCATCTATGACGTTTGTTTAACAGCCAATACAGAAGGAGGACCAGACTGGTATGTCAGAACGTTCCTAGTAGCCATTGGGTGCCGACGACCCTCGAGACCGATTAGACTATTAGACGGCGGAATTGCAATCGGCAATTAATGGAAAACAACTACTGACGTCGGCACTATATAGCGCACACCGTCTCCCAGCGTCTGCGAAAGCTGAAGCAGATTCCTGCTGAGTTGATCCCTCTGGGTTAGTCTATAAGTCACCCAAAACGTGCATATGAATTTTGCGCCGGGAACTAATTGTACTAAAACAAAAGGCGTTGTTGTTGGTTTTGCTGTCTTCGCCGCCGGCTATTCGAGCGTTCGCAAATTCTTCGTCGACAAGAACCTCCGCCTCAGCCGTCAAAACCGCAAGGACGAGCCTAGCGCACATAATTAAAGTCTTATAATCCTGTGATATGAGGAGGAACTATACTAGACGAGGCAAGACGATGCCGTAGCGACACGGAAACATCCCCTTTGTCAACCAAGCACAACAATGTACATATAGGGAAATTCGGCGGTTTAGTAGGTGTTGAATGTGATATCAAATAAGTTTAGAACTCCGATGAAAGGATCCTCATGAGCTTCCTGTACTTGCTGTACACATCAATGTGCCTAATGACCCAGCTTGATAACCGACCACAACGCCGACGCTATGCTATAATAAGAGTAACACACTCTTCCTAAACATTCTTGGAGACCTCCTACTTCACACTGGTTTAGGACCTGCTACGTCAAGCCCTTCCAAGCCCTGCATAGGATCGTCTGGTCTGTCGTCTTGCCCTGTCTTGTCTGTCCCAGACGCTGCCAGACGGTCTTCTTCGCTCACAGCATTTCGAGCAAGCCATCCCTCCTAATTCATTCGTAAGCATTGTTTGAAGTCGCCAATGCTTTAGAGGAGGGTATTTTCCTTACCTGTTCCCAGACGGCTGTCTTGCTTCCCAGTCCCTCTTCTGCGCTCTTAGGGGGTTTTGCAGCTGAGACTCTTAAAACGCGACCAAAGAATTCCGACTGATCCATGTTGTCAATGGCTTCCTTGGCATCTTCGGGGTCCTCATATTCGACGTATGCAAATCCCCGATGAGGCTCTGTGGCGTTTGGGGCATCATTTTTTGGCAGAGAAATATCGGCTATCTCTCCGAATGGGATAAATGCATCATGTAAATTTGTAGTCGTCACTAGCGAGGCGAGTCCACCGACGTAGACGGTGGCTTTCCAACGGGCCGAATCGGTCATGACTCTGACTCGGCTCAAATCCTTTGACGGTTAGCTAGTGTTGGCAAAGTTGACTGCTATCCGGGAGCACTCGCAAACTGGTCGGGCTTCAAGTAGAAGGATAGCGATTATAAGAGCGAGTTGCGCCAACCAACCTGAACACGCGGTACCAAATATCACGTGGTGGGGTGGTTTTGTTGGTCGGTCGTCGCATGTGGCTCGTGCCCCTGCCTGGATTTCTGGGTAGGAACCTGGCTAAGGCAGGATCAATGTGACCTGCGAAGATATTGGTATCACGCTTACCTAATTGGCAAATTCCCCCAAATTCCTAGGCCCCTCCACAAAAGCAATAGTTGGCAGTCCAGATTCGGTTTGGCCTGGTTGTCAAGAAAGCCGCAAGTTCATAATAATACGGGGGCAATCTTCCATCTCATACTGTACCCGATGTACTGCATTATCTGGCATTAACTTGAGGAACGTTTTACGACACTCTGGTCTCTGCCTCGTTCGTTGCCCATACCCTTCACCAACATTATTTTTGCACAGGCCAACATTACCCCTAGCTGGTCTAGAGTGCTCAATGCCAGCTGGCATTCCGGGTAGCCCTCTCTCTAGAACCCCTCCGTCTAGTCTCACTCGACTGCCTTCTGCCTTCTCCCCCTTTAACCCTCTATACCTCGTACCAACATGGTCAGACTGCGCGAGATTGCACGAACGGCGGCCTTTGCCTGGTCGCCCAGCCCGGCCAAGCCTATCCTAGTTACAGGAACACGAGCAGGTGCCGTCTCTGACGACTTTTCTGACGAAACCAAGTTGGAGCTGTGGGATCTAGATCTCGACAACGAGGATCAAGGACTTGAACTTCAGCCTATTGCAAGCATTACTGCCGATTCCAGGTAACAATGGCTAACTTACCCAGTGTTGTCTTTCACCCAATTGCTCACGAAATCGGTAACTAGATTTTATGACATTGCTTGGGGCCAATCCTCAGAAGACCACCCCAAAGGCATCATTGCTGGTGCTCTCGAGAACGGATCACTCGACCTTTGGGATGCCGAGAAACTCATATCAGGCGACTCCGACGCCCTCATCTCGCGAACTACGAAACACACTGGTGCTATTAAAGCGCTGCAATTCAATCCTCTCCGCCCTCAAACCTTGGCGACTGCTGGCGCCAAAGGCGAGCTTTTCATCTATGATGTCAATGATCCCTCCAGTGCTTTCCGACTGGGCACGGCCGCCGCGCGATCTGATGATTTGGAGTGTGTAGCTTGGAACACAAAAGTCTCCCACATCTTAGCTACAGGCGGTAGCGGCGGCTTCGTGACTGTCTGGGATTTGAAGACCAAGAAAGCTTCATTAACGCTCAACAACAACCGAAAGGCGGTCAGCTCTATCGCTTGGGATCCGAATAACTCGACAAAACTTTTGACGGCGACTCCCGACGATAACTCACCCGTTATCCTTCTATGGGATTTGCGCAACTCCAACGCCCCCGAGAGGACTCTACAGGGCCATGAACAGGGTGTATTGTCTGTCTCTTGGTGCCAGCAAGATGGCGATATCCTTATCTCGTGCGGCAAGGATAACCGGACCCTGGTTTGGAATCCGCAGACGGGAGAACGTTACGGAGAATTCCCCGAGGTCACAAACTGGACTTTCCTGACGCGCTTTCATCCCAACAACCCCAATCTCTCAGCTACTGCTTCCTTTGACGGCAAAATTACCATCCAAACGCTCCAGAACACGAACCCCTCGGCTGTGCAGAGCACTACTCAGACAAGTCTTGATGGCGAGGACTTCTTTACCCAGGCGCAAACCCAGCCGCAGGGCGCCGCCTTCTCGCTCGCCAAGGCACCCAAGTGGCTTGGGTCGCCTGTGGGTGCCTCATTTGGCTTTGGCGGAAAGCTAGTCATTTTCAAGCCGAATCCTACCCAACCTGGCCAGAAGCGTTCGTCTAAGATCGAGATCACTCAATTTTCTGTAGATTCAGACATCACCTCGGCGACGAAGAAGTTCGAGGAATCCCTAAAATCCGGAGATCTAGCGACCATTTGCCAGTCACATAAAGAGCAAGTCAGTGCAGAGGAAGAAAAGGCTGACTGGCGTGTTATGGAGACGCTTTTGTCTGCTAATCCACGAAAAGAAATTGTCGAGTATCTGGGCTTTAATGAAAAGGATATTGCCGAGGGTACTACAGGTGGAGAGGCCGAAAAGAAAGCTAAAGAACACGAAGAGCTGGAAAAACCTGCTTCTAATTATAAGACTCATAAGAAGCGCATTTCAACCTTCTTCGCTGACGGCCCAGACTCGGAGGGTGAAGATTTCCTGGCCAACTTATCCGCTACCAAGGGCGCTAAAACCGACAATCCGTTCCAGTTGTTTGGCGAGAGCGATCCTCCTGTCGAAAGGCAGATTACTAAAGCCTTGATGCTCGGCAACTTCGAAAAGGCAACCGAGATTTGTTTGGAGGAGGGTCGTATGGCCGATGCTTTCATAATCGCCAATTGCGGAGGCAAGAACCTTGTTGACAGGGTTCAGTCGGCTTATTTGTCGCAAAAGACCGGCATGCCCAGCTATCTCCGCCTTCTGGGTTCCGTCATTGTAAAGAACCTCTGGGACGTTGTGTATAACGCAGATCTTGCTGATTGGAAAGAGACCATGGTGACGCTCTGCACCTTTGCGGATCCTAGCGAGTTCCCCGACCTATGCGAGGCGTTGGGTGATCGCGTCTACGAGTCGGGACAACGTAAAGATGCGTCTTTCTGTTACCTAGTCGGCTCTAAGCTGGAGAAGGTAGTGGATATTTGGATCGCCGAACTGGCAGAGGCTGAAAAGGCTGGTTTAGCAGAGGGCAGTGACTCCACCTTTTCCGTCCACGCTAGAACTCTTCAACAGTTCATCGAGAAGGTCACGGTGTTCCGCCATGTCGCAAAGTTCGAGGACAAGGAAACGGATCTTACCTCGGGCTGGAAACTAGCACTGTTGTATGACAAGTACGTTGAGTATGCAGACATTGTTGCCGCCCATGGCCAATTGGAAGTTGCCCAAAAGTATCTGGACCTTCTGCCTACGAAATACCCTGCTGCTGACATGGCTCGGACGCGGGTGCAGCTAGCTACTAAGAAAACATCGGCCCAGCCTGCATCCCGCCAGCAGGCTCAAAATACCGTACGGGTGGCTTCCCGGGCACAAATACCTGCGGTAGCAGGCTATCAGCCACGACAGCCTACTCCTGTGACCGCAAACCACCCCTACAATCCGCCCGCCGCTCAGATCCCTGCGCCCAGCCCTTATGCGCCTCCCACCGCAGCGGCGTCTATACCTGCTGTGCCCAATGCCTATGCCCCACCCGGTACTAATCCTTATGCTCCTCCGCCTTCGAGTTACGTCGCTCCCCCGCCACCGTCCTTTGGACCGCCACGATCTTCAACCCCGTCATCCAGGCCGCCTCCGCCCCGGAACGCAGACGTGGGTAACTGGAACGACGTACCTATAGTGACCAGGCCTCCTCCGCGAAAGAATACACCGAGTGCAGCTCCTATTACAACACCCTTCTCCAACCAAGCTAGCCAAGCCACCCCGCCGCCACCACAGAGCCCATACGGTAGCCAGCGAGGCACAGGGACGCCCCCCCCGCCTCCAAAAGCCGGCCCCCCACCAGCTCGGGTAACGTCCCCATTGGGAGGTCCTCCGCAGGCCCAACGCCCTGGCTCCTCAGCCTCCAATACATACGCACCGCCTGCCCTTATATCAGCTCCGGCTGCCGGATCTGGTCTACCACCTCCGCCTGTAACTGGAAACTTCGTACCCAGAACCGCTTCTCCTTACAACCCACCCCCAGCAACCGGGCCACCCACAGGTCGGTACGCTCCGGCTCCTGCACCACCGCAGTCCACTCAACCACCTCCCCTGATTGGTATGGCCGCGCCACCTGCTGTTGGCCGCGCCCCTCCACCCAACCCTTACGCTCCCCCACCACAACCTACGCCATCCCAGAGCCAATATCCGCCATCCTCTTACGGGGCACCCCCTGCTCAGCAAGTGCCGCCGCCGCCACCAAGCAGCGTCGGACCCCCGCCAGCCGGAGGTTCCCCCGCACCTCCGCCAGCGGCTCAAGCGGCGCCCTCACCAAAGCCCAAATACCCCCAAGGCGATCGCTCGCATATCCCCGTCAGTGCTCAGCAGCTAGTTGACGTCTTCAGCCGCGATATGCAGCGAGTCAGCGCGAAGGCCCCGGCCTCCTTCGCACCACAGGTAAAGGATACACAGAAGCGACTTGGGCTACTCTTTGACCATTTAAACAATGGTGAGCTGGTTAAGCCGGATACTGTGGAACAATTGACCAAGTTGGCCTTGGCACTGGAGGCTAAGGATTATCCTGAGGCGCAGAGACTCCAGGTAGAGATTCAACGCGACAAGACAGATGAATGTGGCAACTGGATGGTAAGTTTGAATCCAGGATTTCGAAGAACTACTGTTGTCTAACATGCATGGCAGGTCGGCGTCAAGCGATTAGTGCAAATGAGCAAGGTCACCAACTGAGCAACTTGAGCGTAGTCGGCCGCATCGGAATCAATGAAGCAGCCATTATGTTGAAGCAGCTGGCTAAATGAGTAATGGCTTAGTAAAATGATAGTAGTATCAGAGCGTGAGATGCATAGATATACCAAACAAATGTACAACTATATCCTATATCCGAGTTCTATCACCGAGGGCCGCAGCACGCTCACTCGCCCAGCAAATTTTACTGTTGTTAGTGCGGCCCTATAGAATAAGCTGGTTGAAGCTTTCCCGATAGGTATCTATTTAAATGTAGGTAAAATTCTACAAGACAGTTTATGCTACCAGCTGCGCTAAAGAAAGTTTGAGCCTGCACTGGATTTGAGAATGTTCAATAGGGGCTGGATATTCTCTACTTGTAGACCAACCAATGGTGTCTCCCGTTTGAGCAAAAGAGTGGGTCTCGTCAACGTCTTGTCTTGTCCACTGCGTGGGTGTTCATGTTCGATGACGAGAGTGCTGCATGTTAACGATTTAAGCATACTCATAGAGATTATCTTACTATCTGTCTGTGTATTCGTGTATTCGTGTTAGTTGAATGCGCAGAGAATTCGGTTCGAGAAAAGATGCATTCTGTTATTGTGACCATAAGTGACCACCGAATACCCAGGTACCCAGACTTCAAATACTCGCTATGAAAATAAGAGGTCGGTATGTAGCATTATTTTGGAATTTCGTTCTCGAGGCCTGCTAGGGATTTGTGGTATTGCCGATACATGATATACTAAAGAGAATGCGTATTTATTGGTTTTAATGACGATGAGGGACCAGCGGCCGATGAGAGCTTGTCTCTGTATATGTTCTTGTTGAGTCGGCGGATTGCATGTACCTAATTTTACATTGCATTTGTTAGATCTGGCGCCCTTTGCCGCGAAGTTTGATATGCGAACGGATGCTAGATTTGTTCGAGGTGCATGTGCCTTCTGCAGTTGGGTAATTACAGGAAGCATGCTGGGGGGTGAACGACAAGAATTTGAGAAAGAACGACGGCTAAGCAGTCCGCTGCAATTAATATGCCATTGATGGTGCGAATAATACGAGGCGCTTTGCGGTGGTAACGTACTGATACGTTGAAACAAATGCGTGGTGGTGGCCAGTGTGTTGGTTTGAAATTGATTAACAGAATATAATTGGGTGGAAATATTTGTAAAATTCATTTTTAACCTTCAAGGCCGGCAGATTGGCGGTCAATTATCTATATATTTGCCATTGTAGAGTGTAATGCTGCGTTGCCGTTGTGCAGTTGTGGTGGCTATTCTACGAAGGGTATGTATGGTATGAACCAGTAGTAGACGGGGGTCATGATAGCTACATAATAAAGAATCACCATGACGGATACAATCTAGGCGTGGTAAGGGCATTTAGATACCCTCGATGTCTGTCTGGGGAGGGAGATAGGGGCAGTCACAAGGCAATAGAGCCTCGCCGTGGGCGAGCGCGTAGGCATTACGATACCTTACCTTGTATTACAAAGTCAAAACACCAAGAAAGACATATCACCAACCCACCGAAGCAGCAAGTACAGGTCTCAACGGTATAATACCATGGTATCTCGGCAAAACTCTGGGAAGTTCCCAACGGATATACCCTCCCATTGGGTATGGGGGTGTAGAGGCCTTATATATCCTAATAGATGCAGGATTCTTTCAATAAGCCGACCCCGCAAAAAGGACGTATCCCTGGGTGACTTGGAGGCCAGAAAACTTGTAGAGGTGTTTGGCTCAATCGGACGCAGTGCTGGGGGGCGCTGTGAACTTGACGTCTGGCCCTCACTGAACGCTGCAGTTTTCGTAAGGTTGGGAGTTCAACTCTCAGCCCGAGCTTTTTTTGCTTTTTTTATTTTTATTTTTATTCTCCCATCTTCCTTCTAATTACTTCTGAAGCACCTCGGCTGTATCGTCTATTTGTATTTCTTCTGAACAAGCCTGTCTGTTACTTTTTCTACCTTAATATGCATTCTTATCCATGTAGATAGGCTGATGTGTGATATTAAGAAGGAAAAGGAGAAATTCAGCAACCAGTCCGGGATTTGAACAGTGGGAGATGCTTACTTACTTATATCCCGCGGCATTTTGACTGGCTACCCAATGATATATGTTCAATATGGCCCTGAGGTCTGCATCACCACTGGCTGTCACCCACTCATCTGCCTCTGCTCTACTACTTCACCGTTGTCACTGATCCAGGCGATTCCAACGCTACTTACTACCCATACCTGAGTCATCTGGCGCGATACTATCATGCAAGCCGTATATTAAGCAACGCCACAGATATTCAAATCATGAATATATACACCCCTCAGTAATACGCTACGATTCCTCTCCCTCCCTTTTCCACATATCACTAGATATAAACTAACTTACGAATCGGAACAGATAACTCCTCATCCTTCTGCGACTATACATCAAATTACCGAAATAATTCCTAGTAGATACCACATCGACTGGCTGCATAGCATATTTGACATCTTTTGTCTTCAAAATGGCATCGTCCCCTTAACCGAGTATGTTCTGGCTGCAACTAATCCAAACCTATAATTTTACAATTCGAGCCTATTCTTGATCAACGGGGTCATAATGGAATCGAGATATAGAGATAAAGCTTTGAAGCCCGACACATTCAACTGGGGTTAAGCTAAGCTTACTACCGACAGCCGTGCCTGCATCTAAGTTACCCTGTCTAGTTTGACACACTGTACTGATACAAGGCGTTTTTCAGCATCACGCTTTTTTTCTTTTCTTTTTTTTTTTTTTCTAA
>Ga0247782_1000368_pt1 | contig 36369 bp, 35 predicted proteins | sample UWRJL019104C5_FD_179928 | JGI IMG/M metagenome (GOLD analysis project Ga0247782, IMG submission 179928) | Plant litter microbial communities from Arlington Agricultural Research Station in Wisconsin, United States - UWRJ-L019-104C-5 | ecosystem: Environmental > Terrestrial > Plant litter >...
ACATATAAGTTTTTAAAGCTATTATAAAAAAAAAAAAAACTAAAACGCTTGCTTTAAAATATAGCTTTTAGCTTTTATAAATTGCTTTTTAAAGTAAGCTGCATTAAATATTATTTAACTAAAACAACTATAATATAATATTATTTATTTTAGTTTTAATACTTAAGCTTATAAATTTTGCTAATATTAAACAAAATTATAAAAAGTAATTATATTTGCGCTAGCAAAGTTAATTTTTTAGCTACCTGCTTTAACTAAGCAACTAAAACAAATAGTTAATACTTTGCTTACCTACTTTTTTGCTTACCTACTTTAGTTAAACAATAGTTAAATAAATTAATAATAATATATTTTAACTTTAGTAATAAAGTTACTTAATTTAGCCTATTAAAAATTAGTTAATTATATAATTAAAACTTTTAATTATTAAAATTAAGCAAAATATTACTATAATTACTATACAAATAATATAAAATTAATTAATTATAATATTATAATATATATTCTTATTAACTGCTTATTTTTTGTTTCTTAAGTTTTTATACAATTTACTATGTAAGGCTTAAAAGCTAAGAAGGCCCACCCCTTGGGTGGCCCCAGTGCTCTGTCCTCACCACTCTTAGTGGCTGCACCCCTTGGCGTCATTCCAACAATTCCCTACCTAAGGAAGTTAGTAACTCTAAAAGTGCCTATACCTACCCAGGTAGTATGGTAATGCCTATGTCCTATGCTCATAAACACAATAACTTGCTGCTGCGATATATTCAACTATTCCGACACTATCTACCTATCGACAAAAAAAGGTCCAAAGTTCCCATGTACTGTATGATTTGTTGAAACTGAGGGGTAATCAAGACAGTGTTAGATAAAGGGGACTACAAACATCTAAAGTATTACAAAGCCATTTCTCGCGGGGAAACAAAAAAAAAAATAGAAAGGGAAATACCCAACGGCGCAGACAACTTATCTGAAAGAACTCGTCATCCGTCGTCCCAATCCGCTCTTCTCGTAAGCCATGTCAAGCATCTTCATCTGAGCGAGCGAGTCATCTCCAGTGACCCAGACTTGAGTCTTGCGACCCTTGACCCGGTTCACAAACTGCTCCAGCTGGTGTCTGTACGACATCCACCAGTCCTCGCCGGGCAGATGCGCAAACTCGGCGCCAGCGTCCTTCCAAGTGTAGATCTTGTGGGACTTCTTCTCCTCCCACTTCTTGACAACCCGCATATTCTCCTCCTTGCTTCTGATCTCGTACTTGTCCTTGACATCTACCCGGTGCCAGAAGATGCCATGGACGTATCCGTGTATCGTCACCTCCCGCGACCGGATCTTCTGTTGCGAAGAGGGAAGCGAGTTGTCGGGGACCACGACTTCTCGTAATGTGACGGTGGTGTACGAAGGCGTCCATAACGTCGGGCCCTTCAGCGTGCTGTAAGCCTCGCCAATGCCGCCGTTAGGGAAGCGGAACTTGGCCGTGAAGTCATAGTCGCACTTGTTGTGGATGCCTTCAGTGTAGGCCTTGGTATCGCAGCTCAGACATTCTTCGGGATCGGCGCCAAAGACGTCGCGAAGCGCAGCAAAGTTGTAAGTGCCCATCTGCATCATGGAGCCGCCGGCCAACTGATAGTTAAAGTAGATATCGTCCTTGCCCGTACCCCACCAAGGGATCATGGAATAAGCATAGGCATGAACGACGTCGGCCGGGTTAATGAGAGTTTTGAAAAAGTTATAGGCGGGGTAAAAACGATTGTGGAAAGCCTCGAGGATAACAGGAGCGTCAGGTTCAGATAGCTCCGGTAGATTGAACAGGATTTCGGCTTCGGTCCCGTTGGCTACAGACGGCTTCTCGAGAAGAACATGTTTGCCGGCGCGGATGGAGCGGACCGCCCACTCATAATGGTGCGAGTTGGGCAAAGGGATGAATATACAGTCGATGTTAGGGTCGTCAAGAATCTCTGTTATGCCGTGCGATCAGTCATGAGTTATCAATGAGAGAAGCGTTGTCGAGGGGCTTGAAGCTCACCTTGGTAAGAGTCCCTGACTTCGGGGATGCCGTGCTTTGCTGCGAATGCCTCGGCCTTCTTCCGGTCTCGAGCGGACACAGCTTGTACAATGACTTCGGGGTGCGACTTGGCAGGCATGATCATCGCTAGCGGACTGCATAGCGTTAGCACAAGTACAGCGACGAGATGCGCGACAAGGGCCATATAAAAAAGAAGACTCACGCAACATTGGCAGCCCCTAGGATACCAAACCTGAGGGCATCGGATTGCTTCTTGACCTGCGGCGGGTCGAATGCCTTGAGCAGGCGGTTGACTACAGATACTAGTGACCCCATCTCGTTGCGCTAAATTGGTGTAAATAGATGATAGCACGCCGTTCTTTCAGTGCGCCGCAGCAGCGCTAACAAACTAGGGGATATTATCGAGAATCGAAATGTGTAGCAGATCGAGGGATGCCGGCCAGACAGACAAAGTGGGGTTGTGAGTAGAGAACGGAATGTGTGCTCGAGGCAGAAGAAAGACAGGCTTGCGGTGTCAGGGTATTAATGGACTGCTCTGGGCAGCGCAGCGACGCGATGCGGAACAATGCGCCAGCTGCGCGGAAACATATGAACATAAGTCTGACAATTTGCTTGTTGGAGCCTGCCGCCACCAATATTGCAGAGGCCAATCATGCAGCGCAAAAGCCACCGAAGACGGGGCCAGACTGAAACCACCGAAAAGGGATTTGGCATTGAATGCAACCTTGTGCACCCAACCGCAGACAATTCGGCAGGACTAATGAGCCGCCGTTAAATAAAGTCTGCGAGCGCTTTGGACCACATCGTCACACGGGACAACGTTCGTTATGTCTCCGAGATGCCTCTGGTTAATGCGACAGCCAGCGTGCTGCGCTCGCTTCGACGTGGCATCACTTATTACTTAGGTAGGTACCGTAGATAGCAAGTCTAGAACAGCATAATTCCAGTTTCTTTCGCACTGCCGCCTTTGGCCTCTGATCTCTCCCCTCAGCTAGCCATGGGTCGAGAAAGAACAGACAGCATCGACACCAATCAGGGGCACGAAAGTCCCAGAAGTGCCAACCTGAGCGACGACCTCCCAAGCGGTAAGTACCTAACCGGCTTTCGTCTGTGGCTAGTTTTTGTCGCATTGGCGCTGAGCGTATTCTTAATCGGCTTGGATTTCGTGAGTTCCTCCCCCCTCTGTGCCTGCACCTGGTGCGGTTAGCTAAGATATGGAAAGACAATTGTCGCGACAGCCATTCCTGCGATCACCGATGAATTTCACGGGATCAAAGATGTGGCCTGGTACGGCCCAGCCATCTTCCTTACAGCCGCCGGCTTCACGTCCGCGTGGGGGAAAATTTACAAGTATTTCCCCCTCAAGGGCAGTTATTTAGTAGCCATTTTTATATTCGAACTGGGCAGCTTGATCTGCGGCGTCGCACCTACATCCACGGCACTCATCGTCGGGAGAGCCATTGCGGGCGTTGGAGGCGCAGGCGTTGCGTCTGGCGCGTACACGATCGTTGGTTTCATATCCGAGCCGAAAAAGAGAGCAGCTTATACAGGTACCATGGGCGCCGTTTATGGCGTTACCAATGCGTTGGGCCCGATCGTCGGAGGCGCATTTTCCGAAACGACGACTTGGAGATGGTCAGTTCCCTCTCCCTCACACAAATAAATTAATTAATACCACGCGACTGACGGAAATGAGATTAGGTGTTTCTACGTCAATCTTCCCGTGGGCGCCTTGTCGATTGTTGTGATCACGCTCTTTTTCAAGAATCCAGATTCCTCCAAACCGAAGCAAGCCACATTTGCGCAAAAAGTAGCACAGATGGACATAGTCGGTATAATACTGATAATGGGGGCGGTCGTTTCCTATATCCTCGCTGTCCAGTACGGTGGCCAGGTACAAGCCTGGTCGTCGCCAACCGTCATCGGGCTTCTCGTCGCAACGGGCGTCATCCTCGTGATCTTTTCAGTGTGGGAGTACTTCCAGGGCGAAAGAGCGATGGTCGTATCTCGCCTTTTGAAACGCCGTGCCATCTTCTTGGCGGCACTGTACACCATGTTTTTGGGTGGGGCGTTTTTCACCATGGTTTACTACCTGCCCATTTACTTTCAAAGCGTCCAGGGAACGACCCCCATCGGCTCTGGTGTGCGAAATCTGCCATTCATCTTGGGTTCGACTTTTGGTTCTATCGCTTCCGGCATATTCATCTCAGCAACTGGACTCTCCACGCCTACCATGCTCGGGGCCTCCGCCATTGGCGCCGTCGGCTGCGGGGTCTGTGCCTTGCTCAATGAGAATACCACAACGGGCAAATGGGTTGGATACCAACTTGTAGCCGGACTCGCTCTCGGTTCTGGTTTCCAGCTACCTATCATCGTAGGCCAAGCCAGTGTCGATCTCAGTGATATATCGACCGTTACGGCTATGCTGTTATTCTTTCAAACCCTCGGCGGTTCCTTGTTCGTATCAGGAGCACAAGCAGGCTTCGCTAATCGGCTGCTGCAAGTTCTACCCTATTTGGCGCCTGGTGTTGAGCCCAAGAAGGTTTTGTCGGTTGGCGCTGGCGATATTCGCAGAACATTTCCGCCCAAAGACGTCCCTGGGATCGTCCTGGGCTACACAGAGGGGCTGGTAGTGACGTATGCCATTGCCACTACTTCGGCCGGCGTGGCATTCCTGACAAATCTCTTCTTGAGTTGGAAACGGCTAGATACAAACGCATTAAAGGCTGCCGCTGCTGGCGGCATGTAGTGTATTCCCGAGCTAAACACTGCTTCAGGCAATAGAAACACGTAGGTAAATTGTGCACTGAACATCGAAACTGGAGGAACAAGACGGTTATTCTTACAATTATTAGAATAGACCCAATTCTTAGTTATACCTAGATAGTAAATAAGTACATAGATGAGTAACGAATACCGGTACTAGTTGTGTAAGCTTACTTGATGCCTACTAGTAAACTTCCAAAGAGTGATAGTGTCACCTAGATCTACGGGTCTGTGTCCGCTGTACAGCTGTACTACAGTACCATACACAGGCGTGACAGTGCGTCCAGATTGGTTACAGTAGTTATGTGGAGTTGGGTTCGATTCCTAACAGCGCTAATATACTAATACAACCAGCACTCATCGCATGAATACATGCAAAAGAGATCTCTAATCTAGGTAATTCTCTGCTTAGTCGGCTTGGTGGGACTTGTCAGTGACAGATACTTGCAGAGGTCAGGGTCTTCTACGACGCGGTGGCTTTGATAGGTATCGTGCTGACGGCGATCCCATGCCACCAAATTCAGACTATCACCTCCACTCCGCCAAGCCCTCGGAATACAAAAGGCGAAAACATGACTACTAATAGTGAGCTGATGTGTCTAGTAAAAGTAGGTCTTTAAGGGTATGAATTTCTAATTACAACTATATAACGCATCAGAAAGAATCATACCCAACTGTTTTAATATCGTCGTCGTCGTCGTCGTCGTCGTCGTCATTCAGTTTGTTCACACTTGCATCTGCTCGTACTCCTTAGAACGCCTAGAACGCGGCGTGATACCTAACATAAATATACAGAAAAGTCTAACACAGGAAAGGGTATTCATTCGATCTCAAAAAGGCAACAACAGTTTAACAGCACAACCTCCCATCATCCACACCACTCCCCAAGCTTAGATACCGAGCGCTTGTTGAAGACACCGAAGACAATGCTGCACCTCCATCCGCAGGGTCCTGATCACGTCAGCTTCTTGGTTGGGAGAAGCGAACTCGCCCATAGCTTGCTGGAAAGACAGGTACGAGTCGACGGCTTGGCATTGACGCTCAGTGAGATAGGAGCAGAGTTGCACGACCATGACAAGGCGAATGTCGGCTAGCGCAGCGGACGCCGCGTCTATGTCGGGACTGCCATCTCGAGGCAGTGGTGCAGGTGGGCGAGCCAACATAGTGCTGAACCGGTCGGCGTCGTGCTCCAGGGCCGTGAGTAACCTTACGTAGGTCCCCAGGAGCATCGTGTGGCACGCGATCACAAGATGCCGTATGACGGAACTGGAATACTGGTTGGACGCGCGGGTATCGAAGTAATTTGCTGACCCAGAGTCCTGGGTCGCCGGGGCAGAATGGGGTTGTTGCAGCAGACCGTTCACGGCAAGATCCGGATGCATCCCACCAGAGACAGGCCCCACGTTGAGGGATAAGCGTCGCAACGTCTCCAACAATTTGCGTGTTGCGGAGAAGGCCTTGTGGAGCATCGCGCCGATCTCTATTGTCTCGGATGCTGGCGGTGAACCGAAGGAGTCTTGGCGATCTACCCCTAGAAAGTCTTGGCGATCCGCCCCCAAGAGCGATGACGCATTTACGCCCGTAGATACATGTACCAGCCACTCAGCCACCAACTTAAACGAGGAGCCGTCGATAAATGGGCTTATCTTAGATGCTTCCTGGTTATCAAACGTCCCGGCCGCCAATTGGCGTTCAGCCAGAGTGAGACTGGAGCTATGGAGCAGGCTGAGGGTGGTGCTTAGATGGGATAGCTCCGCGATGCCGCAGTGATAGCCGCTCCCATCGATGGAAGAAGCGCTACCGTTGCTCTCATTTTGGTTGTCGTGAATGCTGCTTGTCAGAAGCCCGTATGCCGACTTCAAGCCGCCGTCCAGGCCACCAGTGTCCACGCCGTTCCCCCTTTCCGAAGCAAACACGTCTAACATGTTCTGGTGCCCATCAGTGAACAGTGCCCCGAGATGGCCATGAGGATCCTCAGCTGTGTCTGTGTCCGTAATCCTCTGTGTCCAGTTGAATTCGGCCGCATTCATTCGGATATCGTCCCAGTCCAAAGAGTCAAGCCATCCCCACGCGGGTGTGGGGAGATCCGTGGGCATTGCAACGGCTGTATCCACCGACTTAATTGTGTCTGTTTGGTCGTCGTTGCCATTGTCTGTAGGCGGCGGGTCATTGCGTCTGATATTCCGATTGGCCTGCTTGGTGGTAGCTGGAACGTAACTCGCCGACACACTAGATTGTTCGGCTTGTTTATACATGCTGGGCCGTCCCTTCGGCAAGCTTGAGCTATATACACACTCGGCGCTCTGCCGGAGGCATCTGTTGCATGGAGCTTCATCACTGCTATCCTCTCGGATACATCGAAGCTTCTGCCCGTGACACCGATCACACGATCGCCTCTTTGGCGTCATGGACGCCCCACGAGCCGGCTCCATCGTGAGTCGTGACAGAGCCGAGCAGGTACTGGTCCCGAGCAACTAGGAAGAACCGAAGACGGTAGCCCGGAGTCGGCGGAGTCGGTGCAGGACGCCCGGTCGGTCAGGGAAATTGAAGCAGTGATGCACTCGCTAACCATGAAACACAATCAACTGGCTCTCGCAGCAGGCTTATGCTCGGGCTGCCGGAATTTTTATACGTGTAGAATGGACACGAGCTGCTGCTATGCCACGTGTTGGTGGCCGACCATGTGATCTCACCTGTTTGGGTGACACGAGGCTGGTATATATAAACGAGTAGTGCAGATTCTGCCATTATAGGTAGAATTCCTTCCTTGTACAACAACAATAGTCATTTGTATTAGCAGCATTCGGAGCTGTGACACCGGCAGACTGCAGGACGCTCTGAGGCTTCCCCCGCGCATTTTCAGCAGGTTCTACGGGATAGTGTTGTGCTGCATCCGCACGGCGGTATTCTGGGCGGTACCTCTAACACCAGGAGTACCTAGGTAGCAGTGTTCCCTCTTAACAGGAACAGATCTACGAGTCCGGAGTCCGTTACCTACTTATCTACCTTGTATTTGCAGTTGCGCAGCGCTTATGATCCACGGGTGAAATCCCCGGTACCGCGGCCGATATCTTGGAAGAGCCTTGGTTTTATGCCTATTCTTCGATACGTAGAGTTCTAGACTGAGCTGCATGGAGGAATAATGAGTGGGTAAAGGGGTATTGTATTGGTTAAGGATTCTAGACCCCTGTAACATGTAAATGGAATTCAAATCCTTTTCTTCCTACATAAAGGTTTCCCGAATCTGTAGGGTACAGATGAAATAGCACCGGCCGTGCGTTACAGAGTTTCCATCGCCATTTTAACCTTATTCTGTGGGCGGTTCGAACTAGTTCAGGTTAGTTGCTTTTCTGGTTATTCTGCCTATGTAGGTAAACATCAACATATATATGGATAGTTATAGGTATTTGTCTTACACTTCGCCCCGTGACAGAAAACGTAGCAAGCTGCAGGTACCTAAGTCACATTGGTATAGATAATAGTAGTGGCTGACAGCCACCTCTCCTCTACTGCTAGATTTGGTAAAAATGATGGTGCTATGAGATCATTTAGGTTTGTGTCGGATGTTTAAAAACCTACGTATCTGCCTTTTAAAGAGGATATACAGTATTCCAACGTCGCATTAACAATGATCAACTCACTCTTACAAATCACAGGCCCGCTATAATTCTTGCTACCATCCCTATGGTAGGGCCGGGTTATGCCCCACGCCTCGGTGAAGTGCTTTGTCGGGCATCCTTATAAGCTTAACTGCAACGTCGGCCTTACTCTTGATAGGTCCTAGATAAGATGAGGTGTTTAATGAGTTATGGGAAACGCGTCCCCTTCAGCTCCCCGGTACACTAACCTCGACTTGGAAGCAGTTATCATTTAAAGTCGCATGGGTAGACCCCTACCCTATTTTGCACCCTCTTGGGCAGCTGAATATGCCTAACCCTATTGCACAGCAGTACGTCCTCCCTGACGACTGGCTGCTGGAACGCTATAGGGATCACGATCCATTTTCACCAAAGAGGCAAGACCGCAAGCCACCTTATGCTCCATGAAGAGTCTGTCTCATATGTCTCCGAAACCCTGATGCCAACCCTGCGACAAGTTGAGTAGGTATCTTTAGGCGTGTCGAACACATAGTGCGGGGTTGATTTCGCTACCGGCCACGCCCGCAGCCTCATATCGTCTCATTTTACCATGCAACACTACCTACTTGTCGGATCACGTGAGTGGGGAAGTGCATAGCACGTTGGACAGTTGCATCACATATACTCGAGTTGCATTTGTGCTCGAAACATCGGCAAGGCCAAGCCCGCGAGGGTATCCACACTACTTGTTAGACATGGGTAAATACGGCTCGATCAAATTGCGCTACTGGGACTTCGGAATGCGTTGCGCATAATTGGAACACGCATCTGCACGTTCGTACAATGCTTTTCGGCACTGAACGTCTATGAAAGCCTCTATACAATAGTCTATAAGGACTAGGCATGCAACCCCAACTCAGCAGCCCACAGGTTGACATCCGTACTCCGGACCGAATCCTTCAACTTTTAAAGTGCTTCACGAGTAGTTAGCTACAAAGGGTCTGACTTCTTGTAAAGTCATATCCAAAAGACCAAAGTCTTCATGGATTGAGTATTCTTCAAGCAAAACGAAAATAAATGAATAATATTCTTCGGACTCACCGGGTCCCGGCGTGTCCCATTACGACCAGGGGTTTCCAACTACGTAATACAAAGGCAGCCAAATAGCTCCAGGTGCGATGCCTACTGCACAAGCGCCTCTGGTAAGTCCCGTTAATGCAGCCACCTGTCACGTACCTACCTATCTCACTGGTCAGACCTCTCCATGGGTGTAGGTAAGACGTGGCTTGATGGCGCCGTATGCACCTAACTCTAACTTTAAAAATGTAGTACGCATATTAGACCACGTCTGGACCTCGATACGGAAAAAGCGGCCGAATCAGTACACGCCCCAGGCAAAATAAAGACAGAAAGAAAGAAAATAAATAATAATGATAATAAATTTATTCGACAACGCTTAGCCCTAGAAAATTAACCTAGGTTACATATCCACAATTATTTTGCATGTGCGGCCTAGTTCACGCATTTGGTATACATTAACCTAAGAGTACTCGAACTGCTACGCAACTGCACTATCTTCCACCCGGTTGCGACCAGCCTTCAGAGAAATATGAAAATTATTTGGTTAATGTCCAGACATACATACTACTTATACATAAGCCCGAATAGTGTTTTTTTATGTTTAAATTTTCTTTAGGCTGGTCATATCTACCTAGGGTTAGCAAAAGAAACAGATTGATCACCTAAGTATTCAGATTAGTCTGCATGTCTTGGGTCCTTTTCATTGGTGAAGCTGTAAACTCACACAGTCAGACCGTTCTGGCGTCTGAGATAACCTTTTCCCGCCTTTTCGACGCTGATCAAATGTATTGAAGCCGATGCTAAGCTTATTACATCGTATCAAACTATCGCGGCCTCGTTCGAGCTGTTTATAAACTTACTGCGTCTTATATAGCCGTCGTAGTCTTGTTCGAGCTGCATTTATTCTGTCTGTTGCTGGTGAGTTTCCACATGTTATTGAAACCCGGAGCTAGCTACCTACCACTGCTCAAGGCCATGTAGAGTTCACGCGCAACAGCAATGTAAACTTTTTCTTATTTACTGAAGATATATAGCAAGAACACAATTCTGAGTTAATAATTGCAGGGAGTCACTGACTACCATACCAAGACAATCGTATCGACAGAAGCAGATATTCGCATGTGGCGGTATTATTAGTCTTGTCGCCTAGAACGCTGGTAGTTGTGAACAGTCTTGAAAGCGCATCAGCGTCTATCTGCAGTATTCTGTTGCTGGCGCTTGTCTGACAGGTACGAAAGTGCATCATAGACCTTCGGACCTAAGACTGCTCCTTCGTAACGCTTATTAAGATCCGAATCAACAAGGGCACGGCTGCAACAACAACGCTAGACAACCATACGGCGATACTGCTAATCTACTGATAACGGCTCCCACAGGTATGTCGGGATCTCCCCAAAGTCATAGGACAGAGGTTGTAATACACACGATACCACCGTCTAACTGAGTGTAGAAAGGGTATGAATACGTCGCCCTAACAAATACAATACATGACTTGTACAATCTGGGTACTCCCGATTCAGCCCAGCCTTGCCTCCTGTCTCCTGCCTCAGTAGCCCACCTTAGCTGATGCTAATAATGTGGACTTCCAGGGCCCAAGCCAACGGAAGTGATCTAACTGGATTAGTGTTAAGACAGCGTGTGCACTATCCCAAGGTCGGGTTTACTGCATTTGGAGGATTCAGGGGTCACTGCCACAAAACTAGAAGCGACTAAAGACTAAGTACCCAACTCGTGGCACGGAACCCCCCAGATACGAGTCGCTGCCATCACCCTAATATCCGCTCAGAAGTTCGAATGTAGCAGTAAAAGTAGCCATATTATTATAGAGGAAAGCTGAAGAACAGTCTTGTGGGCTACGAAGTAGGAGGTGTTATATATAATATAAATTTCTGAGTAGAAGGGGTGGAGTGCCCCCTATAGCCCCTTTTCCCAAAACGATTCAACGATGTGACAGACATCGTGCCTCAGGCGCAACGACTCGGTTTTTATTTCAAAATTTCACGCACCGCTTTTTAAACTTAATCCAAGATTCATATCCCCGTATTATTCGATATATAAATATCCCGAGAACATGTAGTCTCTCCTCAAGAGCTTGTTTCAGCGCCTCGACCTTCATTCCTCTATACATATGCATGTTTGCCTATATCTGCTTAATATTTCCAGTTCTTTGTAAAGTATTTGAAGCGCAGCGAGTATCAAGATTAGCACTACTCTCCCCCGAGTATACTGCCCGAACCCCCTTCCACAAACCTGGTTCTCGATAATATCTAATCCAAAAAGCGAACACCATGCCCTACCTCTACAGGGATTCCAGCGATTATCCTCACGTTGAAGATGGAAACTCCGGAAACTCCGACTACCAAGACTATGCCGGAGGTCATAACTTCAACGATCAAAGGCATAGAACTCCCGACTCTGAGAGCTCCCCCGAATACTCTGAAAACGAGATGGAAGACTATTTTCCAGACTCTAATGCCTCCCTTTGCGACTCGTGGGACGACATACCACAGCACATCCTCCACGAATACGGAATGACGAAGACCGAGTTAATAACAGCCGTCAGGGCTCAACACGAGCGCAACATACGACAACCTATCCGTCACCAATCCATGCACGTACTTGAGCTAGCCCGAAGAGAAGGGATATGGGACCACCACGCGCAGAGGCTTCTAGAGTCGGAAGTAGACGGAGTATGGAGGAGGATACTAAGAAATCCAGACGGGTATATCATGGCGCCGCAAGAGTTCGCCATATTCAACTTCTTCCAGGGCCGATTCCAGGGGAACGAACTTGCCCGCCAGGCGCATGAGCGGTATATGTGGCATAACATGAAAATACCGGAAATGTTCTTGAGACATGGCCACGGAGAGGCTTGCCAAGCAAACTAAGAGACTTTGTATTGCATGTAGACCATCTGGGACGCCTCATTTCTGGCCGTCGTGATCTTTAATAGTACATTAATAGTACATGAATACATACAGGGATCGGTAGGCTCTCTGTCTGGAGATCCGTCACAGTCCCATCCAAACATAAACCGCATACGAGGCCAAGGCGTCCGACTTGACTACGTTCTAATTTAGTCAATAGTGTTGTATTTCTGATCCGTAGAAGTGATGTATCGTGCGTTGCACCGGCGCAAAACTAGAAACCCCAGTAGAGCCTACTAGTCATAGAGGAGGAGGAAGAGTAGAGAAGGAGTCGAAGAATGAAACACAGACTCGTGAACCCTGAGTAGAGTGGGCGTATATCCTGTCTCACTAGTTTAGCTTAGCAAGTGAAACTGGTAAGAACGAGTGGAACTAAAATCCCGAATCCTACATACATAGGCCTCCGCCAAGGGATCTCTCCGAGGCACTCCGTCCAACTACGGGGCCGTCACTGACTCTAGGCTGAAGTTTACAGACCCAGCGCGACACGGCGATATAACCTGTACACAGAACCACATCTAAGGGGAAGAATTGTCATGACGGAAAATTTGTTTTTCGAGTAACTGACGGTTTTACATAAGAAAACGTGGCTACCTCGTGCATTTAAAGTTTGCTAGTATACCGCCGGCTTGGGTTGGGTCATTGCGTAGTCAAAAATAAGGTTTGAGCTAATGCAACGCTTAACTCGTCCACTTAATCGGGATGATCTTTTTACGTGGGGTTTCACTGCAGTTTTTTTTTTCGCCCTTTTTGTCAAGTTACTTGTGCTACTTACGGCGGGTACTTACACTCCACCGAGACATACATTTACCTACCTACACTGGTACGTACTAATTGCCAAACGCTGCCTACTTAGAGCTCTCAGTCAGCTTCAACGAAGGCAGCTACTCAAGTCTATGCGACGGAGAGTCTTAACTTGCGGCGCATATTCCGCGGTCTACCTACGCGATATAAGTAAGTTTCTAGCTACGAAGGTTTTCGCCCCTTAATTACGTGTTGTGTGGCTGGAATAACCTAAGTTCCCGATTAAACCAGCGTCAGACTTGCGCTGCGTCATCAAACTTTAATTTGTTAGTTAGGAGCTGCGCTCTCTGAGTGAAAAGTCGTACAGTAGGCCTTCAGTTACTACCTAGGTAGTTATGAGTCAGCACTCAAGCCCATCTAGTCGTTGAAGCCGCAGTCATTGAGGACGCGCATTGAATAACTCAGCGGCATACGTTGAGCATGAGACAGCAACGAAGACTATGGAGGCATACTTTCAAGCGGCAGGTGCTGATATTGTATTCAAAAAGCTCAGTCTTGATCTTTGCAAGAACATCGAGACTTGGCCCTATAGGTCTGACGAAAGGTACGAGGCTATGTCGCGGGGTGGCAGAAACAGACGGTATAACTAGTGCATGGAATAAAATATATTTGTGACTAGTACCCAACTCCTTGCATTCGGTTGAGGGTTACAAGCTGCAGATTTACGTAATCCCGCACATATACTTTCAAACCAGTTGTCAGGTTCTGCAAGCACCTCCTAGCCGGTTTCTTCTGGGTTTTCAGGCTTCCATCGGACCATTATCTCCGTCGCGATAAGAAGCATTGGGTTTTATAAAAAGGGTTTTCGACGAATTCGGTGACTTGATAGACTTGTTTCATGTCGCGATGTCATTAATTTACAGGAGGTAGATAGTCTGCTAGCAGTATCATAACATCAGGGACTGAAAATAAAGGATTGTTTCTTTCTTTTGATTCCCCTAGAGGTCAACAGGGAGTTTTCTTTCACCAGATATTCGGGAACGAATTTCCCGTGAATAGATTGTTCCTGATGTGTACATCCTACTGTCACGTCGGCGGACGCGCGTCACTGACATACCGGTTCGTGAGATCCTCGTCGGGAGACTACCAATGCACAAGATGTCTAAATTGCACTGAAAGGACGGCGGTGGCGCCATACCGCGGTCTTTATTTGTTATCAACTCTAAATCTCAGTATAGTTCGAGGCCGGTCGCTCGATCTCGTAGTCTCGAAAGCAGCAGCATTTCTGTAGAGGTAATTCAACTTACGCAAGAAAAGAACATAGCGGCAACATTCAAGGGTTAAAGATGAAATTGAAATCATATACATGTATAACGCTAATATAGGTATCTACCACGTACCATCCCATCATAATCGATATAAACAAGGTGATGAACGAGAGGGGGTATCAGAAGTAAGCATATACAAAAACGATCGGATGAATATACAAAAGTGGTAAAGCAAAAATAACGATAAGTGTATCGCATAATATATAATAAAGCAAAAATATATATAAAGAATAATCAAAAAAGCGTAATAAATGGGGAATATAAGTCGGCCGTCAAGTTAAAGCAAGAATTAAGCAAGGAGATGGGATGTCTTGGTGCTTCGGCTGTAGGTGCCACGGTCGGGGACACCGTCAGGGTTCCCGGGGATAGCCTCCTTCGGCCTGAGTAAGCCCTCCTTATCGGCCTGGAGGATGCCGTCGAACCAGATCGTGGCCATCTTGGCGTAGCCGGCGTCCGTCGGGTGGGTGCCGTCAACGAGCTCGCTGGTCGTGGGACCCTCAGGCGGCTGCATGTCAACGACGACGAGACGGCGGCCCTTGGCGCGCTGGGAGGAGGCAATACTCCTGTACTGCTTGTTCACGTCCATCACGCAGTTCTGCGCCGACGTGTCCCCGCGCGCGAGCAGGGTGGACAGGATCACCGTTACGTCCTTTGAGCCTTTGTAGAGGTCGTCTATGAGGCTTGACACTGTACGAATTGAAGGTCAGCGAAAGCGCTTTATTTTTTATAATTTTTTTTTCTTTTCTCCTACGTCTTGTGGTGATGGAATGGATGGGCGGAAAGGGGGTTTTAGAGGTGAGTGGAGAGGCAAGACATTTATAAAGAAGGGGGGAATGAAACATTGACCTCAATGTTCCTCATTTATAGCAAAGGTTTCAAAATTGACGCGGCGGATTGTAAACTTACTCCTCTTCCCTGCATTTGAAATGTCCGCGTTTGCGCTGCAGTCATTGGTGCCGACGTTGAGCAGAATTAAATTAGGTTTATACTAACAGTACACGTTAAAAGTCAGCAACATAATCATAAACTAAATGCGGTGTATTTGAGGGAATATTGGGCAAGGATGAATATTTGGTAGCAACTTTTAGAACGTACCTTGGGGACCGCCGTGAGCGCTGCGTCGTGCACTTGCTCGATAATGTAGCCAGGCCAGCCCTCCACATCGTTGTCTTCCATGGTGCCGTTGCGACGGCTGCCGACCATGTTGACATCGTTGCCGTACGCGACGATCTGGTCTCGGAGGTGTTTGCGGTAGCCATTCCCATCGCTAGACTTGAGGCCGTATGTGATAGAGGCTCCAAGAGGCATTATACGTAGCCACATCCCGTTGGCAAACCCTTTGGCACGGGGGCTTAGGGTCTCATCCTTATGAGGTATCGGGCTTCCATGAACTAAACCTATAGAGTAGAAGATCAGTAATTATTCTATCTATACACAATTACCATGTAGGAAGAGAAGAGATAGTCCATACCCGGAGTAAGTGTCGCAACGCAAGCCAGTGCGCGACACAAATTATTAGCCGAAATTAACATCGTGAATCGGAAATGAAGGGGAAAGAAAAAAAAATGATTCACGATCCTATCAAAGAGAAATTTGAGGAAGAATAGCAGGCACAGGTTACTTTATAAGTGTCTTTGGTTAGAAACTATTGATAGTGATATGGGAAACTAGGGACAATGAGACACTCGAAATATAAAGGCCACCGATGCCGTGATCTTTGTAAACTTTCCCTTGTCCGTCTTTCATCGGATCCCCCTTGTTTATTTAATAAAGTTCGGTCTAGAGCATCAATATACCTTATCAGCGTACGAAGCATCCGGACATTGACAACTGGCCATGAGGCTAAATGTCACGCTTCGTAGCATTTTAGAATGCAGTCGACATGTTTCCCGGACCCCCCATCCCTGAGAACCGAAGTGTGAGTAACACAAATGAAAGCTTGTTTCGTTGGCATTGTGCCTCTTTAGTGGTCGGCACGGCACATGGACGTTGGGAATGAGCCCTGCGGGTCACGAATGGGATGCAGAGACCGGGTTATGGGCGGGATGCGGGTGACGGCCCATGGGTGAGTACCGTAGACACCTTAACCGACACCTCCCTAGAAAGGGAATGCATAGTTGACAGGGAGCCGGCAAGTGTCTCGCTTCCATGGTTTCCATGGTTTCCATCCCATCGTCACCCGCACCATAGAACATTGTAAGCAAAGGCATCGACCTGGCGATCATGAGAAGGAAACTCGAAAATAGGACCAATACTGCCATGTGTTCCCAGCCGCAATGCAACACTCTCGGGAATTAACAGATCATGGGTCTTGTGCATTCTGCCGAGAGATCCAAATACATTGAAACCCGCCTGTACCTGACGATTCCGGCTGGAATATTCTTTTGGACTGGGGTTCTTTGCGGCACTCACATTCCCCTCGATGCAAAAGACCCCTCCTCTTGTACTAGATTGGGGCTCCGCAACTGGCTGGACTGAACATTGGAGATTGTTTGGGCTGGTTGCGCGGGGTGGTAGCAGTGGTGTTAAGGGTAGGACTCGGTCCCAGACCCGACGATAAGATTATATTCTACGGTCTAGAAGTCCAATAACGTTTCAATAACCCCGCGGGTGCATCGCGCGGCAACCAGGGATAGGGGTGTTTTCAAGCATTCGCTGACAGATCTCCAGCGCAACAACTTTAAAAACCCACCATGCTTATTGCATGGATGCGCAAGTCCAATCCTGAGGTGCGAGTTGGAGACGTTTGATGCTTAGCATTGGGGTGCGTTACCCTCAACGCAACGAGACAGTATCCGATCCCGTGGACGCGACTTTCGTTCTCACGCCTGCCTCTCCTCACCGCCTGATGACCTTACCCAGCGGACACAAGTCTCGGGGAAATAATCTCTTTTCAGAGAAATGTAAGTTGGCGCGATTCTATCACATATAAGATCCAGAAAGAACTTGCAGCTTGGCCGGCGATACTGCGACCTATGCGCGCCCCCGGCAGTTCAGAAGATACTACTATTCGAGCACGAATAAAGTGATGCGCTCTAAGCTTGGCTCTAGGCAAAAATCGCCAAGGTGGAGAATATGCCACGAGGGTATGGAGAGCTCGACCCAACGGTCCAGAGAAACAACACTAGCCGTCAACTGATCGTGGGGAAATAGGGAATGGAAGCGGACTAGAACAGGTCATAAAGGAGCTAACAAGCCCGTCCGGGTTACATTTTAAGAGATTTGAAATTGAAAAGGCCATATTGCCATCAGATGCGATGGGGAGAAAGGAAAGAAAAGGCAGGGCTTCAATCACTCTCTTAACTGATCTAGCCTCGAGACCGGCGCATATGTTCATTGATCGTGACTTGCGTTCTAGGTAAGCAAACAAGCACCTTCCGATCGCATACTATTGTATTCTATAGAACATAAGATTTAAGAGTCTTGGGATGGCAGCGAAGCTTGGTTCATCCCATACCGCCCCCACACTTTTTCCGTTGCGACCTACGCGCAAATGACCAAGTGACTAACTAAAAACTACCCCAACCTCACTTCGTCACGTCACGAACGATGAAGACGACGGCAGAGGTCACGACCGTCGAGGTTGAGGTTCCCTAATCATGACAGTGAGCTTGTCGACCTCATTCCCATACCACTTGCTACCGGTCAGCGCGACAATGTCGAACTCTATCACATCTACCGGTCGGAACCCCAACTTCTCATAGACGGGGTACCCTGCTGGGGTGGCCTCGACGTAGGTCCGCAGACCCACCTCGTCCGCGATAGCCAGCATGGGCAAGAGCAATGCTTTGGCCGCGCCGCGACGCGCATATTTTGGTGATGCGCAGAGGAGGGATAACCCTGTTTCGCGCGCGTGATTTAGTAAAAGTCTTACTCATCCGTTCGTTCACTCATCCTCGTCGGCAGATGCAAGGCGGGATGCTTCGCGCAAATGCGGGGTGTTGTCATTCCGCTGAAAACAGGGAACGACAAGGATGTGCCTAGCCAATGCGGAAGGGAAGGGAGGGCAAAAAAGGAATGCAGAGGGGGTGAGAATAGGAAAAGGGGTTATGAAAAAGCGACACGAGAACGAGAAGAAGTAGAGAAAGAAAACGTCCGCCAAAACATACCTAACATCTCGCCAGAGTTCCACTTCTTCGATGCGGCCGCCGATTTCGAAAAGAAGTGTCGGCAGAGTTCCGAGTCAGCGCCACGAGGCGGTTCAATAGTCATTGCAGAAGCAGGCGCAGCCTCCTCGACACCAGCCGCCGCGACAGTCCCCTTTTCTTCTCCCTCTTCAACGTTCCCCTTCTCGTCGACGAGGTTCCGCGAGACGTCCAGCGCAGTGTCTTTCCCGATCCACTCGCCGAACTTATGCTCGTAGCCGTCCGGTATATCCCAGCGCGAAAAAGCGACGAGTTTCTTGCTAGAGGGATTGGTATTGTCCAAGACTTGGAAGTGGCGAACCCCGCGACTAGCCATCTTGTTGGCGACGCGCACGCGCAACCACTCGATCATGGCCTCTGCGTCGGGGGGCCACCACCATGTGCAGGCCTTGTTTAACCAGAAGGCCTCGTAATATAGTTGCGCCAGCGTGTCGATGTCGGCCTCCGTTGGGCGTGACATGGTGAAAGACGAGTCCAGTGATGCGGGCGGGGGGAAAGGAAGCGCCATTTCGTATAGTATAGCTTTATTCTCTTTACACAGTAAAATCAGATTTATTTGAATGACATCTCTATTCTCACTTAAACTCTTCCCTCACTCGGCTCCAACTAATGCATGGCGGTCTTATATGTAAAATGAGACAGTAGACACTAACAAAATGTAGTGAGGAGTTCCTGGTAAGTAAGAGTCTAGACTAGTTGAAGTTACCAAGATGGAGTACAGTCATCAACTGTTGGAAAACCACTTTTCAAGAACCAAAGTAGGTATATAATCAGACTTGTCTAAGTCCCGCTACTCCGATATAGGCCGAGGACACATATTTTACTACCTAGGATACACGAAGCCTATACCACTCCGTACTAAACTAATACAGTGATTCCAGCAGGTATGTTGCTATTAGCGACCAGAAGACCATACGACATCTGAGTTTTAGTAGTTGTATGACCAGCGAAGGGCGCATCCCCGCATACATGTTAAGTACCTACTTAAGTATTGCCCGCTGGTGACTCGTCCGGCAAAGATACCATATAAGCCATCCCTGCTCTCTTACATCAGCAAGCTCACCGCTACTAACCGCTGCAAGTGCTAGGTTAGGTTATCTAGGCATGCAGTCCTCAATGCGTCAAGCCTAAGCTTTTGTTTGTTTAATGTGGCGATACACATGTATGTCAACGGAATAACTTGCTGTAAACCTAGGTTCTTCCGTTCGCAGTCTAGTGTTGCGCGTACAAATTAGTGATGAATAACTACCATCTGAAGGTTTCAGTTTTGTCGATGCCGAGTTGTAGATTTGCTTTTTTTTATACACTACTGTACATTAAAGTAGGACAGATATTTTTGTCAACTTACAGTGCATTACCGAGCCTTCGAGGAACAGTATTCTCTGCCCACCGTATTTGACCTGGCGCTCCATAGGATCGAAAGGAGACCCAGTGATAGCGTCACCTCTAGGTATAGGCAGTATAAGACCTTTTATACCCGCTCGCTGGTCCAAATAGCTCCCCGGCAGCCCGCGCGGATTATGCTCGTCAACAACCAGTAAGGCTGCGCCTCTTTAGCATCATGCTCGACGGCATGATCCAGGTGTTCCAACTCTTCGTCTCGTATCCTTCTGAGGGTGTTGATGAGGTCTTTGAATTCCTGACCCACCTCATAGCCCTCGGCCTCCCACTGCTCAAACATCTCGAGTAACGTCCGTATCTGATTGTTGTAGTGCTCTCCTATCTCTGTCTCAACAGCCTCGGTACATGCCATGGCCGCCTCCCGCCCCATCAGCGCCGTAGACCAGCCGAGACCCGTCGCCATGACCGACCATAGCGGATATAGAGCAGTCGGGCGCACGCGATGTTTCGTTATCAGCGAGTTAAACGTCTTTAGGTGGCCGGCTTCTTGTTCGTACATGTGCGCCATGAGCGGCCGGAGATGAGGGTGCGCGTTTACTAAGGGAGGGGTTTGGGCAGTATAGATGAGCGTGGCTGCCAGTTCACCAGTTTGATTCACGCGAAGCTAACATAAGGGCAACGTCTTAGCAATTGGATTAAATGCTGACTTTAAAGTGCAAGGTTAAGCTCACTGCGGAAGAAAGGAAGTCCCGTTGTTCTTTAGTAAGAGGCTTTCGCTTCCGATTCGACTGGGACTTAGACTCGGACTCCGGAGTTGAGGATGTTGTAGCAGCGGCAGCATGGTTTTGACCGGACGTTGAGATGCATCTCCGACTTGGCCCGAAGGCAGCCGGTAGGGCAACATCGCAAGTAGGCCGCGAGCGCAATACGCGCACAAGACTGTTGGGAGGGGGCATTGTTGAATGCAAAGAGAGTTTCTGTTCTAATGTCAAAGAACGTTCGCCAAAAAATGAATCGGCAAATGATGCGAGCCAAGCCATGCGACCAACGAGTGACCACTTGCAGGGGGGTGACCTACATTAGATCCCACTACATTGAACACTGTACAGTCGACTCACCTCACGTTATCCATCACTAGCACTGTCAGTTCCCTAGGCGGCTTCTACCACGCTATATCGCACTACCTACAGCATATTATTATTGTGTGTACTTGTACGCAGCTTTGCGCAACGAATATCATTGGTTGGGCATCAAAGTTAAAATGCTTCGATAAGAGCAAAGGCCACTAGGGTTGCATTAATCCCGTCTCTTTTCAAGTAGAGTGCACTAAGTATAGTATATAGTCCTAAACCTCTGTTAAACACATACAATTCTATACTGTCATCTACTCTAAAACACAGCAACGGCCGATCCAAAAGGTTACGAGGAATCTAAATGACAAAGATATTAATTTCACCATAAGCTGATCTCATACCTATGCGCTGAGAGCAAAGATAAACAGGATTATCAAACAAGCAGGCTGTTAAATCCAGGAAAAGTACCCTTATACTTATGCTGCTCTATACCCTGTAAGCAGTTATTGATGTGTAAGGAAGTAACTTTTGTCCAGCAGTTTGTCCAATCAAAGCTATCTCTTCCAAGACCTACAGACAGACAACCAAACCACCTCTCTGTCCTTCAATGTTTAAAGCCTTTCTTGAATACGAATTCACGACATCTAAATCATAGACAATCGCTCATCGTCGATAGCATTCGGCTTTTTTGATAAAGCTTGATTTTCTTACCAATCTAATCATTCCCTGTTCTTAGATTGACCGCGTCATAAACTATAAGTCAAACGTCCATTGTCCTGACGAATCTTAATTCGAGAAACATTGATAGCCTTGCGCTCGCTAGCCCCTGAATTATCCATCCTCGATCACGTCTCTTCGTCAACCCCCTCCACTAATCTGCGGCCTATCTAAACATGGCCGACGTCGATGACGAATTTCTGGCCCTCGTTGGAGGTGATGATGCCTCCGACGATGACGAGCCAGAGAACTCCTCCCACAGTCGCCCAGTTTCCGAGTCTCCTGAGCCCGAGGGCGACCAAAACAAGGAAAATGGGGCATCTAAAGCACGTCGGAGGAAACAAGATGAATCTGACGAGGAGGAAGAAGGCGAAGCGTAAGCCATCCATTCTTTTGCATCATAGCTAGGGCGACCCGACTATTTGCTGGCCACAATACCTGAACATTTGTGCTTGGGAGCTTGGCTCCCTCCAGTAGCTACCTACTCTCCTAGTAGCCCTGCACAAATTGCATCTGTCCTGTTCCTTTTCTTTGCCTTCTACCACTATGGTCTTTTGGTCATTGACGTCCGAACTCTGTTATTCTAACAATACACGCTATTCTACCCTGTTACGTTCCGGAGCATTACCAGCCCCCGCCCTTTGCTCTTTCTCACTACTCTTCAGTACTTTTCGCCAATTGAAAACTGACCACCATTCAAGATCGTCAGTTGCCGGATCCGAGGATTCTGCACCAATGGATGAATCCGACTCCGACTCCGAGTCTTTCCCCGCCAATCACACCGCAAATTCCAAAATGGAGGACGATGAAGAATTGAAATACCCCGTAGAGGGCATCTACGCAAGTGAGGCTGAGAAGGAGGAAATTCTAGCGATGCCAGAATTGGAGCGAGAGCAACTTATCGCAAAGCGCCAAGAGGAAATCGACCGACAGCGGCAGAACACGCTCCTTCGCCAGCTTCTACAGAAAAACAAACAAGATAGTAGTCAGTCGGCGAAGAAGCGCAAAGCTGGCTCTGCCGAGCTCGAAGACGGCCAGCGAAAAACCGCACGTCAACGCACCAAGATTGGTGGCTCCAAGGTGGGAGAAAAGAGTGCCGGCATCGCATCTCTACGTCGTGCCCGAGCCGAGAAGTCCGATCGCCAGCGTCGCCGAGAAGAAGAACGCGCAAAAGGCAAGTCCTCTACGAAGGACGGTGTACATGACGACAGTGATGGTGAGAACAATGAGAGCGAGGGTGAATATGATGGCGGACGCTATGACAAGGCCTCTAGATCACCAACGCCCGAGAAGAAGAGACCCTCTCTCCCCGCGGAGCTGCGCGACTTTGAACGGGTTCGCCTTAGTCGCAGTCGTTTTGCGGAGGTCTGCTTCCACCCAGGATTTGACGAGGCCATCACAGGCTGCTACTGCCGTGTAGCGGTTGGACCAAACCGTGAGACCGGCGAGACGGAATACCAAATGGGCGTCATTAAGGGTATATATATATATATTTTTATCGTTTCCTCTCTCATCTACTTTGGCTTATATTTTATATCTAGGATTCATCCAAGGCCGACCGTACGCCATGCAGAAGATGAACAAGCCTTTCATCACAGATCAGTATGTCAAAATCGCACATGGCAAGACAGTGAGAGAATATCCTTTCATCTCTTGCTCTGATTCTCCCTTCACTGAGGTATGCATGCATCCCATGACCACTTCTTTTCGCACGTATTTAACAACACTCAGGCCGACCATCAACGTTACCAGAGAATATGTCAAGAAGATGGCGTTCTTTTCCCGAAGAGGGATCAAGTGGATGCCAAGATCGACGACATCAATGCTCTACGGAACCGGGTCTGGACGGAACAGGAAGTCAGTGACAAACTTGCCCGCATGCAGAGTCTAATGAAGAAGTACGACTCTTCGGAGCGCAACCGCCTTCTTAATAAGCTTGAGGAGGCCAAGGACAGAGGCGACGAGGCTAGAGCCACCGAGTTGCAGGAGGAGCTAGACAAATTGGAAGTGCCAAAACTTGCTTTTAGAACCAGCAGCTTGTTGCCAGCCAAGAAGTCGACCCCCTCCACTCCGTCGCAGCAGGATCGGCTTGCCCAGGTCAACATGCAGAGGCGGCGCGATAACGCTGAGGCGGTTCGTAAGGCACAGATTGCGGAGCGAGCCAGAGTCCGCATGATCGAGGCAAAGTTGGCAAGAGGCGAAGAAGTTACGGACGACACGTCTCGACGCCTCCCGACGAAGCCCAAATTCATGGTTGACGTGAACGAACAAAATCAGAAAGATGAGGAAGATGAGAAAGACAAGAAAGACGGGAAAGACACAACGCCTGCAAATGGCACACCGACCAACGGCACTCCAGCAAACGGAACTCCCAAGACCAACCCGGTTACTAAGACACCGCTGCTTTCTCATATGCAGAAGCTACAGATGAAGAACCACCAAAGGGACAAGAATGGCATTCCCCAGATCCACCAACCTATCCGTGATGACGATATCATTGCGGCCCTAGATTTGGAGCTTGATGTTGAAATTGACTAAATTCTCTTCCGCTCCGACGTCTACCTAGGTTTGGGATGGATGGATGGATGGATAATCACCAACCGTTGCAAGTTGGGAATCGCACAATCCTCTTTTTGCATGCAGGCAGATAAACTTGTACTTGTACACATGCATATACTCGACATGGGACAAGACTGTTAATGTCCAGATTTTACGGCGTTTCTTTGGCACAGGGGTACATGGCAGCGAGTTGTCATTAAGCCGCGTCGCACGCACTGGATGGGATCCATCTTGCAAATAGTTGCTCAGGTGCCAATGTTCAGGCAGGAGTGGGCATTTTCACCAAAGTGTGCATATCTCTAAAGATTACAATGGTTGAGAGAGCTTCTTCACCCGCGCCTTACAGGTAGCTAGTTAAATCATGATAAGCTCCGCTAGAACTTCTGGCCGTGATATATCAGTGACCAAGTGACGGTGACGGGCTTACTGGGGCCATATTGTGAACATTCTAGCTGGTTTTCTGGACTTGCCATCTGCAACGAAGCAAGTCCAGCAGCTATAGCCGACGATTGATCTTCTGACATCTTGGTAGGTAGGTAGTTAGCATTGACGTCAGCCATTCTTTCCATTCTTTGTCTTTATTATGCTCGCGCCGTTAGGGGTGGGATGGGGTGGGATGGAAGCAAGTGAGCTGAGAAGCGAGGTCAAAGCCAAGATTCAACTGCCGTGAGGATGTGGATAGGTCAGTAGGTAGGTACTTAAACCAGGCTAGTTCTTCGTGCATCTTCTCATGCGCATGCAGTCATAAATACATAGATAACATGGTATGTATATCATCAGGCCCTGTCATATCATATCATGTGTACTTAGTATGTATGTCGAACCTGAGTTTCAAGGAGTACTTACCTATGCATGTGCCCAATGATGGTTGCATGCGGAGAAGTGAGGGAGCATGAACAGCTGTGTAAGTAGGTAGGTAATATAGGAAAGCTGAAATGTTACCGTTTCTGGTCAATATTGCCTTACTTACATACATATACGCTGGTTCCATACACATATCCATACATCTAGCCAGCCAGCCAGCCAGACAGACAGACAGACAGACAGCCCGCTTGATTGCCTGCTTTCATTGTAACATTGCTACGTTGATCGTGTAGTAATCAACTCTGTGTGGTTGGCCTTACACATACATACATTCCCAGACAAGCTTTACATGGTCATACCTTATGTACTCCAACTCCTTCTTCCCCAGACTGCTACTCCAATTCTAACCCAACCTAACCCATTATTTGCGGTTTCCGAGAGCCTTGTTTCTTTTCTAAGGTTAGAAAGTTGCATCGCATTGCAGCTTTGCATATCGCAGGGCAGGGAAGCAGAAGGGGGGATGTACTGTAGTAGTGAGGCTTGCAGAACGAAGGGGTGAGGCCAATTACAGATGGTAGAATGGTATGAAAGCAAGAAAGTACCAGAATGAGGGGATATGCATAAGTGCTTGCTTGTTACTGCTGTACATATGCCCACGCTCGTCCGTTTCCATTCATACTTACATACATAACATATATACTTGCATACATAAAGTATTTCCTCGCATTCCGTGCTGACGGGTACCAATAGAAGAGAAACTATGGTACCGAGCCTGTTGCCCAACTACATACTTAACTCTCGTCTCTTTTAACTCTTTCGGTCACGTTTTCGCGGCTTGGTGGCTTGGTGGCTTGCTGAATATGTGCTTGATAACACTTCGGTAGTTGAGGCTTCGCGATGTCATTTGTGGGCTAAGCGGACCGGGGCCCCGGGTTTATAGGATCGACCGATTGATTGGTGTTTGTATAGCTGTGCACTGGAATTTGTGTTTCCGTCGGGTGTTTCCTGTTACGTTACCTGAGGGGTAAGCAGATGTTTAGGGATATCTGGGAGGTCGTTTGGACTTCGGAAGAAGAATTGGAGGCGATGTAAGTGATTATCTCCGATGTTGGAATTCAGATGATCTGGCTTGCTACGCTATCCTTCTCCTGCCGAGTCGAACCGAAGAAGGAAATAAGATCGGAAGAGAAAAGAGAGAGATAAAAGGAATATGAGCCGAAGGTTAGGAACCTTGTCCGAGCTATAATGATTTTTGATTTTTTTTTATAAAAAAAATTAAATAAATATTAAAAATAAAAAATAATCTCTAAGAAAACCCCGGTATGCTGAGGTGAGGTTGTCTCAATCATTGTCGCTGGTAGAGCGCTACCTACCACACGATATCACGCAACTACATATATTTATACGATTGAAGACGTATATCAGCAGCCATCCATCCATCCATCCATCCAGCAATTCAGGATTGTTGTCTGTTTTTGTGGTGGCTTGGTAAACCCATCCTATAATAGTCGGGGTAGACTCACCCCAATAGCCTACTTACTTAATCATTAATATCCGTGGATTTCGAAGAGTCCCTCCCGAGGTATTAGGTGCTATCACGAGCTGAACTCGGCGCCGGGATCGAATATCGTAAGCAACTGCTGCCAGCAGTTTCAAATCCCGCCTGCTGTGCTTCTTTCTCTCACCATGGACTTCCGTGGAACTAACAGCTGTCTAGCCAATCAACAGCCGAATTGGGACGGTTGCTTTGTAATATCTTGGCGCTTACAGAGCGCTTGACAGTTGCCAGGCAGATGGAACTTCTTCGAAACCACCTGAGTACGGCATAACGAGCTATACGCGCTTCTCCGCGGCATAGGATTTCCTATTTACCTAGGTTAGATAGTTTTCGGATACTTTTTGCTAAGGGAGAATTAGGAATCGAGTGGTTTGATTTCAAAGCTGACTGTGTTTCATGCGGTCGTTTCTATCTTGTTTAGGGAGTAGAATGCATAAACGCTTCAGTGAATTGTGTAGAAAGGAGATGGGAATAGCATCTATAAGAAGTGGTGCGGCGGCATTCAAGTTGAGGTTTCAAGAATCAAATTGTGCATTCACACACATACAAGGAAAGTTGTAGAGAAACTGTAATAGATTTATCTATCTATTCTCCATTGTTGATATATTTCCCTCTAGTTCAATTGGTTTGACAATTCGTTGTCTGTATTTTTATCCTCGTGCTTCTTAGCCTCAGTCACACCTCCATCATGCCTGTCCAACGATACAAATCAGGCCCGGCTGACGTGTCGCGGCTGGCCGAGCCCCTGACATTCGAGTTCTCTGGTAGGACGGCAAAGAACCGCTTCTTCAAAGCCGCCATGGCCGAAGCCCTAGCAACATGGCACCCAACCGACATCGAGAAACGCGGTATCCCTACGAAGGAACTGATCGAGCTATACCGCAGGTAAAGACCTTCTCTTTTTCTTTACTATGCACTCTTATATCCCACCCCAATAGCTGCACATCAGAAACATAAGAATCAAGTAGATATACTGAAAGTAACTACTGCTAACAACGGCGCGTGCACAGATGGGGCGAGAACGAATGGGGTGTCATCACTACGGGGAACATGGACATCGAATTCGACATGCTCGACGCGGTCGGCGACATGATCGTCACGCCCGAGTGTCCGCCTAGCGGGCCGCGCTTCGAGGCCTTCAAGGAGTTAGCGGCCGCCGCTAAGGCGCACGGGAGTCTGTTTCTTGCCCAGGTCACTCACCCGGGGAGACAACTCAGCGCCAGGATCCGGAAAGATACTATTTCGCCATCCGGGTTAAAGGAGTGTAAGCATCATTGAGTAATTTAGACGTGATTTTCATACATTTTGGCTAACATAGACACAACAGCTGTCGTTCCACTATCCTCAAATTACGCCGTGCCTCGCGAAGCCACTAAGGAAGACATCACTCGCTTGATCGATGGCTACTCCCACGCGGCAGAGTACTTACAACTAGCCGGCTTCGACGGCGTAGAGTTACATGGCGCTCACGGATACCTGATTGCTCAGTTCCTCTCAGAACGCACAAACCACCGCACTGATGAGTACGGCGGAAGCGTAAAGAATAGGCTTCGCTTCGTTCTCGAGGTTGCGGAGGCCATTCGGAGACGCACGAAGCCCGGTTTTATTCTCGGTATCAAGATTAATTCTGTTGGTAAGTGACAACCCACTCATTCACTGTCTAACCACCTACCTACTGCCAGTCACGTAGCTAACTAAAGTTTCCCTCCATGATAAGAATTCCAAGATAAAGGCATGAAGCCCGAAGAGGCGAAACAAATCTGCGAGGCTCTCCAAGACGCCGGCTTTGACTTCGTTGAGCTTTCAGGCGGCACACACGAAGACATCGGCTACGGCGGGGAGCGTGAGTCGACGCGCAAGCGGGAGGCGTACTTCCTCGAGTTCGTGCGCGATATCGTGCCCAACCTAACGCGCACGCGCCGTTTTCTGGTTGGAGGCTTCCGCACCGCCGCGTCCATGGTGCAGGCCCTGGATAGAAACCTCGACGGCATCAGTCTCGGCCGGCCCGCGGCGCAGGAACCGCGTTTCCCTACCGAGTTGCTGGCGGGCAAGATCACGGGCGCCATCACACCGCCTATGGAACTTATCTCAAATGTCTGGCTGGGCCTCATGGCTTCGAACGTACAGATGCTGCAGGTTGGTAGGGGGTTAGAGCCGTTCGATGCGAGTGACGAGAAGGCCATGAGTGCGTTTAAGGAGGCGTATGCTGCTTTTGCCGAGAAGGTTAAGGCCGATGGCGATAAGCTCGAGGTGCATGGCGTTGCTGAATTGACGGCGCCCGAGGCGTCATCACATCTCTATGGGGATGCTTATTAATTATGTTGGGAGTTAAACAAGGCTTAAATGGATATATTGGGTTTGGGGTGTATTAGGTAGTATAGACTTGATATTTCTGTTTAGCATAGGGGTATAGAAATCTCCTGATTTACTACCTTTGTTGTAAGACACGGTATGACTCACTATAATATTATTGTGGTGAGAATCCAGATACCCAGCTGGAGATAGCGGCTGATTCCTCCGGGGATAAGTGGAGCCCATTCTCATCTCACCTTGTCCATAGGGATAAACATGGCACACAATTAGTAAGCCCCTTTCCAGGTCGAAGACAGAGTGAGAAACTCATGCTCTTCCGTATCAAATGGATCTTACCTTGAATTAACTAAATCAGCGCATAGCAGCATTACCAGCTTCACGCTAGCAATAGACTCCTTTTTCTCATATGTGCTAATATCCTTGTAGAGAGACTATAGCCGCCTCCGCAAAGAGACGAAATCTTAGCCTGAACAACTAATCTTTAGCGGTATGGAAACTAGTTCTAGACGGAAGGTGAGTCCACCGCCCTGCTTCCTGTCTCATTGATATAATTTGTGATGATCTTTTCCAACTCACTTGTTGATTATACGAGTAGGCTTGCGATCTTTGTTTCAAGAAGAAGATCCGTTGCGACGGTCTGAAACCAACTTGTTCCAACTGCTCCTTATACAAGGTCCCGTGTAAAACCACCACGATACGAAGGAGGCCGACGACCACTTATAAGCCACCGCCCACAGCCACCGTAGAAATTAATTCTAGCCCTACGCCAAATGAGTAAGAGGGATCCCCGTTTTGCTGTCCGTCAAGTTCATATTTTTCTGATTCTGATGAGAAGGGAGAACGGGGCGAAAAGAAACGAAGAATTGGAGGCTCGCCTTGCACGAATAGAGGCGAAGTTAGATGCCCTAAATAATAGCGGCGGCGAGCCCAATGATCCCAATGCTCTAATAGGCTTAGAGCGACTTGTCGAACGAGATTTGTTAGACGAGAATGTCGCTGAGATCTCACCGAATGGCGGGCATGACGATTTACCGCAGACGCTCACTGAGGGAAGTTGGCATATTAGTTCACGGAATCGTGACGGACCACCCGTACCGCCCTTGACAGAAGCTCTACCCATCCTCGAGGTCTTTTTCCAGAATTACAACTCTCTCATTCCCTTATTCAACCAACAGTCATTTGTGAGACCTTTTTCTATTTTTCTTGCCTTGTTGTGACCTTCTATTCCCCTTAACGCGTTATCCCTAACACTGACAATCCCTGAAGATGCGCCTAGTGAATGATTACTACAAGCCCGGGGGTCAGACGCCCAGAGTCTATGGTGCTATCATCAACGTTGTCCTAGCTTTGGGTTATCGGGTTCAGTTCTGTCAGCTCGGAGATGCCACGTCCGGGTTCAATGATGCGAAGATCAAGGCCTGCGTTGAGAATGCTCAGGCGATGCTTGACGAGTTAATGATTAGGGATGAGGACACGCTTGGACTCCAGGCGTTGTTGGGGCTCGTAAGTGAGTCTTCGATCTCTTGCCTTAGACTTTCAAGAGGAGTATCCTTCCGGGAGAAGGAAACAGATTTATAGCTAATGTGTTGCCTACAGTTCTATACCAATCCCATATAGACCAGACTGCGTCTTCAGTGCTCATCGGAGCCGCTATCAGAATCGCACATGCCATGCGCCTAGAATCCAAAGCTGTGCTTTCTGAACTAGCACCGCAAGAAGCACGTCAGAGAGCTAACATATTCTGGGTGTGCTACATCCTCGACAAGGTAGGTAGTCAAGTCACAATGTAGAGATCATCCCATCCCCAAAATTTGACATTGACATACCTTAGGACATTAGTCTCCGCACTATGACTCCGTCACTGCAGATCGACAGCGACATTGACATCGATCTCCCCGGCTCAGCAGGTGACGACAGTGCAGGTCATCTATACACCGTTGACGGTCGGTCACAGCTCCATCTCTTTCGTCTCAAGGTGCAGCTCGCGCATCTCGAGGGCATGATCTACGACACACTCCTCAGCAACAGGGCAAGGAAGCTCACGTCCGAAGCCCGCCAACAGGCGGTGACGCATATCGGCCAGCTTTTGGAGCGGTGGAAGCAGTCCATCCCCGGTCAACTTCAGCTCGAAAACATGTCGGGAAATCTCCTATCGGGACCATTAGTTCACATGACAGTGGTCTATCAGACGTATCTTATGTGCTTAACCATGACACATGGGTTGTACGCGAACGACTCGCCATGGTTGAAGGCACTTGGCGGGTTAGGTAGTGATCTTCTGCGCACCTTTAACCCTCAAGGTAATAGGTGTATGGAAGGTAACGCTCCGGCGACTCAGATTGTATGGGAAAGATGTGTCGGGACTAGCCGTGCGATCCTCAACATCCTTTCTTATCAGTGAGTATGGCCCATATCCAGCTTCGTTCTTCCCGACGGCCAGGCGATGAAGTCTTGAGATGAAGATTCCGTCTACAGACTCTAAACATTGCACGTTACTTTATCAGTGCTGACTCATCGCGCAACAGGACCTTCGGAGGCTGTAATGTCTGGTAAGAGAAACACTTCCCCCTATACCTTGCACCTTAGTACTAAATACTAGCATCATAGGCTCAGCGCATGTGCCTATTTCTCGGCCTTGACCTTTCTTTTAGTAAACTTGATATACTACCCGACAAGCGACAGGGCGGAGGAAGACCAGAAGCTAGCCGAGCTGTCCATGCTTCACCTGCAGAAATACTTTGACTTTAAAGGCCTCGAGAAGTTCAGACAACTCCGCAATGTTCTCGTGCAGATAGAGACCGTGGCCAAGTCGGCTCTTAGGGATGCCCGGAAAGAACAATCGTCTGACAATAGTGATAATGGCGAGATCACGGGATCGCAGTCGAGATACCCCTTCGACCCTGCCTTCTTCCCTCATACCCTGCCCTTGGGGAACATATTCGATATCAGTTTCCAAGACATGGTAAGTACTTTTAAAAGGTGCTTTCTCAGAGCACTTCTCTACATACCTTTCGTTCCAAGGGCTAATAATTTATATGCAGACAAATGGGGGAGAACAAATATCTACCGGTGGGATGGGACAGCCGGTTTTCAATTCGATGAATGCGAACCTGGCTGGTGCTAGTGATATCTGGCAGACCGCATTTGAGCCCAACTCGCTCTGGGGTTCCGGGCCAGCTTGAAGAGCGCTGGCGCTTTCACTTTTCTTCGTGGGCATGACACTATGTTAGATTAATATCACATATACAAGTAAAGTGGCAGCGATGTTGGCATGGTACCTAAATTCATGGTATAGAGCAACATCCTATTGGATGAACACATAGGCAGGTATTACAATGGCAGATACATACTACACACAGCGATACGTACCCAGGCATATAAACTACAATAGCATGCCAGTCCTTCCAACAGACGCTCCCACAAACAATTGACCAACTTCAATGGTCAAGTGGTAAAGTAGTCGCTAGGAATAACAACACTCACGGTCAGGCATCGTGCCCTGTTTTCCGGTTGAACGTTGGGATGCCGGCGAGAAGAAGCCGGGAAAATGCTACCTCGCAACTCCTTTTTAAATCTTGTCTCTTCCCTTTCCCACCCTTAATCCTTTCATAGATTTTATTCTCGTTTGCATTTCATGAGATTAATGGTCTTACGTATTTCTACCGTGTTTATTTGGGTTGAGATGCCCATATTCGATTCCGAGAGACATTATTTTTTTTTGTTGAATCTCTTTTTTTGGCCCTCTCATATTCATTGTATTTGAAAGAGACGTTGATGACTGTTAAACATGGTGTTCGATTGCGTGCGAGACCAGTTTTTTTTTTTTCGTTCTTTCTGCGGGCAAGTATAGACCCGTTATTGCAAAGTGCTTGTTTGTTTGCTGTACGTAAAAAGGAAAAACCAATGGAAGATGAAACCTAGTAGCACTATCAAAGGACAGGCAGAAGTAGTCACTATCCCTCTTAAACAAGCTATAGAAACCAGCCTACTGATGATCTCGCCACTCTAGAAAGAATGGAATAAGGATACATGTATACTCACTAGAGTATCTGAGCCTACAGAAGCTGCCCGTATCTTGCCCAACACCACCATTGAGCGAACATAATATAGGAAAGATGCTTTCATGGGCTTCCTCGGGTGCTTTGCCTGGCCCAAGGAGCGGTGCAATGAGCTCGAGGAGCTCCTACGAGATCTTAAACATGAGAGAATAGATATCTTTGGTTCTTTCAGGGGATGCCCCTATCCTATGGCACAAGCATCGGTCCTACCTTAGACCAGTGATATATTCTGAGGAACATCATAACGCCCGCTCTCCGTCTACCCACCAAAGTCATCCTAGATAAGTATTAAAGACGAAGCAAGCACATCTCCCTTAGCCAAATGTATGTCCGGCCATTTTATAAATAATTCTTTACCTGGTTAGAAAGTCCAGCTCTTGCAGTGAATGCAGTCAGAAAAAACTGCTATGTGAAACGAAGAAGCAGTCAAGGAGATGTTAAGTATAGACATGTACCTCTTATTGTAATTCACATAGAGTGGGGCAGGAAATGTACTTAGAAATACCTCAAAACCTATTACTCATCTAACTGCATATAGCTCGTTAAGTACATACAGGTTGTGCTGTATGCTGTAAGTGGCTTCCAAGTCGAGTTCCGGACACCTTGAGTGGGACAGATCGAGCCACGACGATGACAGGATCTTTGAGCAGCAAGCTTGCCAATGCTATGTGCCGATAATCACATTTGTCGGTGATTTGCTTTGAATGCAAGTCAAAGAATAACATATTAAAACAGTCACCTTCGTTAGAATATCCGTCCGGGAGGGCTACCTACACTTGTCATGGCATCTAACGGCTACTCGTTGCGCGACCGCCAAATTGGTGAGCTATCTCCCTGCCCTTTAGCCTTGAACTTCTCAAGCTTCTTTCTTGGGACGAGTTTTCTAGCGAATTCCGTTGTTCAATATATTTATTGATCTGCAATGCTCATACTAGCTGCTGTCAGCATCTCTGAAGAAGATCCTCAACCTCAACGAAACTGTTGCACAAGACGAGAGCGACGACCATCATGCACATGCGAACGGGCATGGAATTGCGCCAGTTGGCCCGATCCTCACCGCTGAGGGAGAGCCTATATGGAAAGTTCTGGTCTTCGACGACCTTGGCCGCGACGTCATTAGCAGTGTATTGCGAGTGAGCGACTTGCGCTCCATGGGCGTCACCATGCACATGTACGCGCCTGCCCGTTTTCTTCCTGGAGTGTTATCCTATATCTGCTAACGAAGTGCTCCAAACGGGACAGGCACATTTCCGCCGCGCGACACCCCATACCTGATGTCCCCGTTATATACTTGCTCGAGCCGAACCACAAGTCCCTTGAGAACATCACTTCCGATCTACAGAAGGGCCTCTACTCTCCCGCCTACATCAACTTCCTCTCTTCCATACCAAGACCCCTCCTCGAAGACTTTGCTGCACAAACGGCCGCTGCTGGCACTGCTGAGCATATAGCGCAATTATACGATCAGTACTTGAACTTTATCGTTGCTGAACCTGACTTGTTCAGTCTCGGCATGGAGAAGGAGCACACATATTGGGCACTGAATAGCGCAAAGACAAAGGACGAAGAGTTAGACCATGTTGTTGATCGTATAGTCAGCGGCCTGTTTAGCGTCATTGTAACCATGGGTATAGTCATTACCGGGACGAGGGCACTGCCCGATGGAACCACCAACGCTAATGCTCGACGACAGGTGTTATCCCAGTCATCCGGTGCCCGAAAGGCGCCGCTGCCGAGATGATTGCCATCAAACTCGATCGAAAGCTTCGTGACCACGTCTTAAACTCGAAAGACAACCTCTTCAACACGCGACCAGCATCGTCGGCAGGCACACCTGCTTCGCGGCCTGTTCTCGTTATCCTCGATCGCAATGTGGACTTGAACCCCATGCTATCCCACTCTTGGACATACCAGTCACTGGTTCACGACGTACTGAATATGAAGCTGAACCGGATTACCATCGAAACACCCGTGGATGAGGAGAACCTAGCAAAGGGCGTCACAAAGAAGTCGTATGATCTGACTGCTTCCGACTTCTTTTGGGAGAAGAATGCCGCCCTGCCTTTTCCGCAGGTCGCTGAAGATATTGATGCCGAATTATCACGATACAAGGAGGATGCGGCCGAGATTACAAAGAAGACCGGTGCTTCATCGATAGAGGATCTCCAAAATGACACGAGCGCAAGTGCCCAGCACTTGAAGGCGGCCATAACCCTGTTACCCGAATTGCGGGAAAGAAAAGCAGTATTAGACATGCACATGAACATCTTAGCAGCGCTCCTCTCCGGTATCAAGAACCGGCAGTTGGACAACTATTTTCAGATGGAGGAGAATGTCATGAAACAGACAAAGGCTCAGATGCTTGAGATTATTAAGGATGGTTCGAAGGGCACTGATTCATTAGACAAGCTACGACTATTCATCATATGGTTCCTCAGCACCGAGCAAGAAGTCAGTAGGGCTGACTGGACTCAGTTTGAGGAAGCCCTGCTGGCAGCTGGTGTTGACAGTGAATGCCTCCCTTATATCCGACAGTATGTACTTGTCTCACTCTATATATATATATATCCGCCACGAAGACAGAACGTTGGAAATGCTAACTATGGGGTAGAGTTCGGGCAACGACCAAAATGACACAACTCACAACCATTAATAACCCTTCACAAGCTGCATCTCAATCCGGAACCTCAGATCTCTTCGGGCGCTTCTCGTCCATTTCTACTAGATTAACAGATCGCCTAAAGGAAACAGGCGTAGGCGTGCCCACGAACCTGGCATCTAATTTCGACTCCTTAATAGGAGGCATCAAGACCTTCCTCCCCGCCAACCGTGATTTGACGGTGACCAAGATCATCGAGTCCATCATGGACCCGCAGGCGGCGTCCACATCCGCCATCGCCAAGACGGAAAACTATCTATACTTCGACCCTAGAAGCGCCAACGCTCGAGGCACGATGCCGCCGCCTAGCGCCGTACGAGCGGGCGCGAGCAGCACGCCGGGGTCTCTGCCGGGCGCTAGCACTCTAGGCGTCCAAGTGCCCGGCACCGGAGCCAGCTTCGGCCAACGGAGACAGGGATACACGGACGCCATCGTATTCACAGTCGGCGGAGGCAGCATGGACGAGTACGGAAACCTTCAGGAATGGGTCAATCGCACGGGCGAAGGGAGGGCGAAGAAGAGGGTGGTGTACGGCAGCACCGAATTGCTGAATGCTCGCCAATTCATCAAGGAGGAGTTGGAGAAGTTAGGGAGTGAAGTCCCCTAAAATAAACCATAAGGAAGTAAAGAAAGGAGAAGGAAAGGGGAGGGGTTGTTGTGTAGTCTATGTTCTAAGCTGGTGTTTGTAATAATAAG